>Ga0208259_1000019_pt1 | contig 63062 bp, 35 predicted proteins | sample CryBogCBH22May08_FD_184618 | JGI IMG/M metagenome (GOLD analysis project Ga0208259, IMG submission 184618) | Freshwater microbial communities from Crystal Bog, Wisconsin, USA - CBH22May08 (SPAdes) | ecosystem: Environmental > Aquatic > Freshwater > Lake | place: Crystal Bog, Wisconsin, USA... | reverse complement strand
CAACGATACTATACATGCTGCCGATACCTTTAATTTGAGTGGTAATTATACTGTAAAAGCGTATAACACTAATGGCTGTTCTTCTTCTTTAAGTAATACGGTAGTGGTAAATAAATCTACAACAGCAACTATCACAATATCTGCTTGTGGTAGTTACTTATGGCATAGTACTACTTACACCACTAGTGGTAGTTACACTTTTGATACGTTGAATTCAGGTGGTTGCGATAGTTTAACTACGTTGAATCTCATTATTAAGCAATCTACTACTGGTACTGTAACGCAATTTGCTTGTGGAAGCTATAGCTGGCATGGAAGCACATATACAACGAGTGGAGTATATACATTTGATAGCTTGAATAAAGCGGGTTGCGATAGTTTAACAACATTGAACTTAACCATCAAACAAGCAAGTTTTACTACCAAAAATGGTACTGCTTTGGATAGTGCACAATTTGCCTTTACGGGTGCTGCACAAACCTTCACGGTACCTGCAGGTATTACTAGTTTGCAGGTAGAAGCAGATGGTGCACAAGGTGGTACCAATACTACTACACTTGGTGGTCAGGGAGGTGTAGTAAAAGCCACATTGAGTGTTACACCTGGTCAGGTATTAAACCTGTATGTAGGGGGATTAAACAATCCATTTAATGGAGGTAGTAAAAGTTATTTTGGCTCTTTTTATGGTGGTGGTGCTACTGATATCAGAATTGGAGATACCGCATTAGCCAACAGAGTCATTGTAGCTGGTGGTGGTGGTGCAACTTATTTAAATGTAGCAACACCATATGTTGGTGGTGCAGGTGGTGGATTAACTGGTGGTGCGACGCCTGGTGTTACAGAAAGTACTCAAACAGCAGCTGGCACTGTTAATATTCATGCTCCTCTTGCATCTCATGGTATGCTTGGCTATGGTGCCTGGGGCGGCGGTGGCGGCTATTATGGTGGTTCTGGTAATTATTCTGGAGGTGGTGGTAGTGGCTATACAGACCCTACGCTTTGTAGTAACGTGGTAAACACGCAAGGTGGGCATAACGGTGACGGTGCTATTAAAATGATATTCAGGAAAACCGTACAAGTACCAGATACTACTCAGTTAACTATCTGTAGTACACAATTGCCCTACACTTGGAATGGTATCACTTGTACTGCTGCAGGTTTCTATACTGCACACTTAACCAATAGTGTGGGTTGCGATAGCGTAGCGCCAATGAATTTGACGGTAAAACAAGCAAGTTACAGCACCAAAAATGGTACTGCTTTAGATAGTGTACAATTTGCTTATACGGGTGCTGCGCAAACCTACACCGTACCTTCAGGGTTATCTACCATACACGTAGTAGCTACAGGAGCACAAGGTGGTCGCAATTCTACATATATTGGTGGTAAAGGTGGTAAAGTAGAAACAGATTTGTCGGTAACTACTGGACAGTCATTATATATTTATGTAGGTGGGTCGCCTACATCGTCCAATGTAGCTGGATATAATGGAGGTGGCACGGGAGGTTATGCAAACTCTTTTATCTATGGCGGTGGTGGCGGTGGTGCTACTGATATTAGAATTGGTGGCATAGCGTTATCAAACCGTGTTGTAGTTGCCGGTGGTGGTGGTGGTGGTGGTGGTAATACAGGCGCTAGTGGTGGCGGACTGGTAGGTGGAAGTACTACAGGCGCTGGTGGTGGTACACAATCTGCTGGTGGTGTATTTACGCCTGGTGCTGGTGGTGGTGGTAATGGCTCGTTGGGTCAGGGTGCCAATTGCAGTAGCTATGGTGGTGGTGGTGGTGCCGGCTATTATGGTGGCGCGGCGTCATCTTTTCAAACTAGTGGTGGCGGTGGTGGCGGTAGTTCTTACGCCGATGCTACCCTTTGCAGCAATATAATACATACTCAAGGCACACAAACGGGTAATGGGGTGCTTAAAATGATATTCACTAAAACGGTTCAGGTTCCTGATACTACACAGTTATCTATCTGTAGTAATCAGTTGCCTTATATCTGGAACGGAGTTAATTGTACTGCCGCAGGTATCTATACCGCTCATTTAACTAATAGTGTGGGTTGCGATAGTGCAGTACCTATGAAATTGACAGTGAAACAAGCTACTACCGCTACCATTACGCAGTCTGCCTGTGGTAGTTATATCTGGCATGGTACTACTTATACAACGACGGGTAGTTACACATTTGATAGCTTGAATAATGCAGGTTGTGATAGTTTAACTACGTTGAATTTAACTATCTCTTATTTATATGCTCCGGGGGATTTTACATATACTTCACCTGATACATTTAAAACAGGTACTGCTATTTCTTCATTAAGTCCGGCTACAGTTCCTGCAGGTACTGTTAAATCTATCATCTCAGGTTTAAGTATTCCGGCAGGCGTAGCAGTTGATGCCGCAGGCAATGTTTATGTGTCGGATAACTATACGGCTATAGTGTACAAAAAGGCTGCGGATGGTACTGTTACTACTGTAAGCTCTGGTTTCAATAGTCCAGCAGGATTAGCGGTGGATAATTCAGGTAATTTGTATGTAGGTGATATTGGCAATCAGGCAATTTATCAGATTGCAACAAATGGTACTAAAACCACCATCGCTTCGGGAGGAGGTCTTTATCCTATAGGATTAGCGGTGGATGGTGTTGGTAATGTATATGTTGCCGATATTATGCAGCAAGCTGTTTTTCAAATAGACCAGAGTGGTAACCAAACTACTATTGCTTCGGGTATGTACCCTCAGAGTATTGCTGTAGATGCTTTAGGCAATGTTTATGTGGGGGATACATACAATCAGGCTGTTTATATGGTAGCCCCGGATGGTAGTGTTAATACTTTCATGTCGGGTATTTCACCTTATACATTAGCAGTAGATGCTGCCGGAAATGTTTATGTTAATCTGAAGAAAGTAGCACCTGATGGTAGTCAGACTACTATTAGCTCAGCTAATCTGGGTACTCTTGGAGGTACTGCAGTAGATGCTGCCGGAAATGTATATGTATCCGCTGGTAGTGCTGTAAACGAAATAACCGCTATTGGTGGTGCTGTTGCAAGTTACAGAATTGCTCCTGCATTACCTGCAGGTTTAAATATCAATACTTCTACTGGTGTTATCAGTGGTACACCTACAGCAGTGAGTGCATCAACTAATTATACGGTTACAGCAACAAATGTGAGTGGCACTGCAAATTCTATAGTTAATTTAACTATTATTCCCGCTTGTATTCCTACTAATGCTACTATCACACAATCTGCTACTAATAGCTATACATGGCATGGTACTACCTATATAGTAAGTGGTTCCTATACTTTTGATACACTAAATGCAGCAGGTTGCGATAGTTTGACAACCTTGAATCTTACAATTAGTTATTTATTTGCACCGGTTAAATTCTCCTATAGTCCCAACTTTAGTATTGATACAATTGGTATTGCTATCAGTCCATTAACACCTGTATCTGCGGCTTATCACTCTTATGTACAGCGTTCTGGGGTTACAACAATTGGTGGGTTAGTGGTGGATATTCATGATAATGTTTACGTGAGTGACAAAGTTAATAATTCAATTAAAAAGATTGATATCACTAATAAAGTTACAACTATTGACTCAGGATTTATCAACCCCATGGGTATTGCCGTTGATACTGCTGGCAATATATTTGTAGCTAATAATGGGGGTACTACAATTCAGAAAATAGCCACGAATGGAATAATTTCAACTTATGCTACAGGGTTCAATGCTCCTACTGGATTAGCTATAGATTTAGCTGGCAATGTCTATGTAGCTGATAACAATGCAGTAAAGAAAATTGCTGCTAATGGCACCATTTCAACACTTGCAACAGGGTTAAGTTCTCCAACTGCTTTAGCAGTAGATTTAGCAGGGAATATCTATGTAGTAAATAATGGGGATAATACAATTCAGAAAATTACTACTAAAGGTACTATTACAACTATTACATCAAGTATTAGTTCTCCTTGGGGCATAGCGGTGGATATTGCCAATAATATTTATGTTTCTAGTTTGGCGGGTACAGTAAAGAAAATTGCTGGCAAAGGAAGTATTTCAGACTTCATAACAGGACTTTCAAGCCCTAAGGGCTTGTGTGTAGATCTATCAGGAAATGTATATACAGCTGATAATAATAATATTAAGGAATTTGCTGGTCTGGGTGGTGCATCTACTGCTATTAGTATTACCCCTGCATTACCTGCTGGCTTGAGCTTAAATGCAACTACTGGAGTTATAAGTGGTACACCTTCTTACGCAGATACAAACTACCTTTATATTATTACTACCAGCAATGCTATTGGCTATTCAAGTACATCCTTGATTCTAACTGTTTATTGTTCCCCTACTACGGCTACTCTTACCCAAACAGCTTGTGGAAGTTATAGCTGGCATGGAAGTACTTATACTACAAGTGGTAGTTATACTTTTGATAGTTTGAATATTGCAGGATGTGATAGTCTGACTACGTTGAATTTAACTATTACAACACCCGTTACGCCTTCGGTAAGTATTGCTGCAAACCCTGCCGGAAGTATCACGTCTGGTACCAGTGTAACATTTACAGCAACACCTACTAATGGGGGGGCTGTACCTAGTTATCAGTGGAAGAAAAACGGAACTAATGTGGGTACTAACAGTAGTGCTTATACCGATGCTGCTTTGGCCAATAATGATGTAATTATTTGCGTTTTGACTGCAAATAATGCTTGTCAGACTACTGCTACTGCCAATAGTAATAGTATCACAGAAACGGTAACCTCATCACAACCAAACTACGTATGGACAGGTACTACTTCTACCGATTGGGGAGTAGCCACAAACTGGAGCAATAATATATTACCTACTGCAGCTGTTACGGTTACAATACCTTCTGCACCGGTTAATCAACCTGTATTAAGCACGGATATCAGTATAACAGGAATCGTATTGAATGGTGCTTTGGCTATCAATGGGCATAGCCTAACTATTACGGGTGCCGTAAGTGGTACTGGAAAACTGAAAGGTTCTGCTACTTCTTCTTTAGTGATGAATTCTAGCAGCAACAATACCATCAACTTTGGCACTACGGCTACCGATAGTTTACTTTCAAGCTTAACCTTGAGTGGTAGCGGAACCTTAACATTAGGTAGTGGATTGGGTCTCAAAACATTATTGTCTGTAAATAATGGTAGTCTTGCTACCGGTAACCACCTTACTTTAAAGAGTACTTCTTTGGCTAACACAGCAGTGGTAGGCCCTGTAAGTGGAACAATTACTGGTTATGTAACGGTAGAAAGATATATACCACAAGGCGTAAAGGCTTACCGTAGTTTAATTACCGGGGGTGTTTACAATGCTGGCAGCATCTTTAATAACTGGCAAGAAGGTGGGGTGAACAATAATGGATATGGTATTTTCATTACTGGTAAAGCTGGTCAGGTGGCAGGAGTAGATGTTGGTACAGGATTTGATATTACGCCAAGTGGGAACAAGAGCATGTATAATTATTTTAATTATCTTACCTACTCTTCCGTTAATAATACCAAGACTACCAACCTGGATCCTTATACTGGTTACTTAACGGTAGTGTATGGAAACAGGGCTTTACCGTTGATACCTGCTGCTATTTTTGATGCAAGTAGCAATATGAATTCTGCTGCTACTATCCGTACTACGGGAACTTTGGTTACGGGTACTGTTACTTATAGTAATTCAGGGGTAACGGGTAACTATAATTCTACTGTAACCAAGATATTGCCTTTAAGAGATACCGGTAGTTTTATTGCTAACCCTTTTGCTTGTGCGATAGACTGGGAAAGTTTAAGCAGAATTAATATTACTACAACTTATTATTATTATGAGCCAACTTATTTGAATGGTGGATATCAGTCTTTCGTATCTTACAATGCGGTATCACATACCAATAGTAATCCTACAAGATCGAGAATTAACCGTTACATACAGCCGGGTCAGGGTTTCTGGGTATTAACCGATCATACCGTAACGACCAACAGACAACTGATTATTGCGGAAGCAAACAAAGTAACCAATCAACCGTTTACGGCGGTATTTGGTACGGGTGCTGCGGGTATCAATCGATTGGCTATAAGCCTGTGGAAACAAGGAAATAACATAGATGGTGCTGTAGCGGTTTTTGATAACAACTTTACTACCAATGTGGGAGATGAAGATAGTAAAAAGATTATGGCAAATACCGAAAATCTATTTATCAGTGAAGGTATGAATAATTTAAGCATTGATGGTATTCCTACTCCTGTAGTAAATGATAGAATTGCGTTGCAGTTGAGTGGATTAACAAAAGATAGTTTGTATGAACTGCAACTGGATGCACAGGAATTTAACGGTAATGGACTTACAGCGTATCTGGAAGATGCAGTATTGAATACTGAAAAATTGTTGGGTGCGGGCAATACTACTTATAGCTTTAGGGCAATTGCAGACAACAACAATCGTTTTACGGTGGTATTTAAAGCAGGTAATGCATTGCCGGTGAAGTTTATCAGTGTAAAAGCAAATATGGGTGTAGATCAGAAAACCAACGTTATCCGTTGGAATGTAACAGATCAAATATCTATTGATCATTACGAAGTAGAGCAATCTTCAAATGGTAAAGACTACAGCAATTTTGCTGTAGTAACTGCTAACAATAATACTGAATATACTGCTACTGACAATACTGTAAAAACTGCTATTAACTACTACCGTATAAAGGCAGTGGATAATGCCGGGAAGTATGTATACAGCATGGTAGTAAAAGTAAACAGTAAGGAGCAGGGCAGTATTGTAATAGCACCAAACCCTGTATCGGGAGATAAGGTAACTGTACAAATGAATAATGTACAGCCTGGTCAATACAAGCTTCACTTGTACAATGCTGCGGGACAAATAGTATCGACTAAAGAAGTAAGTCTGGTGGATGGGAATACTACTGTAGAATTGCTTATTGATAACAATTTGGCAAATGGAGTATATAGTTTGCGGGTAACAGGATTGGGTAATTATACTACGCAGGTAATCATAAAAAAATAGTATTTAATAATGCGCTAGCCGCTAAACGTGCTGGTTAGCTCATTATTTAACAGATTAAAGTAAGATTTAAGTATTAATAATAAAACAACAACATGAAAAAATTAATGAAAGTTTTATCAATTGCAGTCGTTTTCTTTTTTACAGCTACTGCTGTTCATGCACAATTTCAGGGTGGACCTAACCCAGGCGGAAATAGCGGTAATCCTATACCACCCAGTGGAGGTGCAGCAGTACCATTTGATGGTGGATTGAGTTTGATATTAATTGCTGCAGGTGCAGGGGTAAGTGCTAAAAGAAAACGCTTAACGCAAAACGTTTAAAATAAAACGCAGAATGCAAATAAAGGAGTCTCTGAAGGTTGAAAACTTCAGGGACTCTTTGGTTAAAAATGGTATATGTTTAAATATATAAACAGAGCATCTGCGCTTACTGCCTTGTATATACTGGTTTTAGCTATTGAAAGCTTCTTTATGTATAAGTATAAGCTTGAATATTATGGGTATTGCAGAATTTTATCTTCTATAATTTTATTCCTCTTTGTATTTAAAAGAAAACAATTCAAAAGTGTACGGTTGTATTATTATATAGGTTTATCATTTACTGTAATAGCAGATTTTATGACTATCTTTCTATATGAAAATTTGTATAATATTGGTATGTCTCTATTTATAATCAGTTATATATCTTTTGCAACTATTATTTCACGCCATAGTAGTATTAAAGATCGGAAAAATATACCTACAGTAATATATGCACTTACCTTTATGGAAGCTTTGCTGATAATACTTCAATATAGTATATCAACAATTTTGGACATAATTAATATCGCTCAGTTAGGGCTTCACGTGTTGGTGTTATTGTTAATACTTTATTGGTTGGTAAAAGGGTTTAAAAGAAAAAAGGGTCGAAATATTTATTTCATCTTTTCTTCTTTTTTAATGTTGTTTACCAATATCATATATGCGTTAGATATTTATTTGTTAAATAGAAAATATCCTGTTGTTGATGCAATAGTCGTAATGCTTCAAGCTATCTATTTATACCTGTTGGCAAAAGGGGTAGATGTTTTTAAAAATACCCAATATACAAAACTTGAAGTGTCAATAAAATATAATAAGAATAAAAGATACAGCTACTAAACCATGCATTATGGAATTATAGTACTGGAATATAGGTTTCAATAAATTTAGTTTTAAATTAAAAGTATTCCTTAAAAATTCCCCAAATATCAGTACCGGTACGGATTGTTCAATACCTTTTAAAGATGCTCTTTTGCAGTAAAATAATTCGTATGCAAATTAGGACAATTAAGGGTACTTTTTTAACTAAAGCATTAGCCTTGTTAATGATTAGTCTTTCGGTTAATCTTCTTGCTTTTGCAGATGGTTTTAAGGGTACACCTGCTCCAACAATTGGTGCACTCAATTTACCTGCCGAAAGTACAGCTTCTGCTCCTTTTACTTTAAGTGCACCTACATCCAATAGTGCAGGTACTTTTACTTATACCAGCAGCAATACAAGTGTGGCCACCATTAGTGGTAATAAGGTAACAGTGGTAGGTGCAGGTAGTACGGTAATAACTGCTACACAAGCTGCTAATGGTGGATACACAACTGGTTCGGTAAATGCTACATTAACAGTTTCCTGTTCGCCCGTTTTATACGACAATAATGTAGTGTACAACAATGCAGTAAATACCACTAGTCTAAGTATTTCTAAAATAGTAGTGCCTGCCGGAAACGAGAAAGCTATAATATTGATGAGCAATAGTGCTCAACTTAGGGTAATATCTTCCATCACCTACAATGGGATGTTTTTTAACCATTTTTCCAATGCTTTATCCAATGGTGGTGGTAGGGGTGAAATCTGGTACTTATTACTGGGCAACATGGCTGTAGCGGATAGTGGTTCTATTGTTATTACTTATTCGGGTAGCAGTTATTATCTAATGGCTTCTGCAGAATCTTTTAGTGGTGTAAACCAAACAACACCATTATCCAATATCAACAGCGTAAATTATGCCAGCACTTTTACCTCTTCAGATATTACTATTACAGGACATGAAGGCGATATGGCTATTGATGGTATATTTAGTTTTGTTACTACAGCATCTCCTTCTTTTACAGCTACTACTGGTCAAAATGTATTATCAAATAATAATGTTGCACATAATACATCTTATTCACCTACCTACCGATGTTTTTCTACCGGCATAGCCCCCGTAAGCAATAATATGGCGCAATTTAGCTGGTCTGTAGCAAATACTTATTCATCTCCGGTAGCTATACATTTTGGGGCTGCAATCAGAAGCAATACCCCTATTTTAAATGTAGCCGGTACTACCTCAGCCTGCGATAAAGTAATCCTGACCGCAAGTGGTGGTGCAACCTACAAATGGAGTGGTGGCAACGATACTATACATGCTGCCGATACCTTTAATTTGAGTGGTAATTATACTGTAAAAGCGTATAACACTAATGGCTGTTCTTCTTCTTTAAGTAATACGGTAGTGGTAAATAAATCTACAACAGCATCTATTACCCACAATGCTAATAATAGCTATACATGGCATAGTAACACCTATACCAATAGTGGCTTTTATACATTTGATACTATAAATAAAGCTGGTTGCGATAGTTTAATAACGTTGAATCTAACTATAACAACTATTCCACCTCCTGTAATCTATTCTTTTGATCCTCCGGGGGCTTGCCCGGGTAAGGCAACCACGGTAACTATTTTTGGTAGTGGGTTTACAGGAGCTACCAATGTTTCAATGGTTGGTAAATATCCAATGTTTCCTTTTACTGTAAATAGCGATAACAGCATTACCACTACCATACCTGCCAATGATACAGGCGTTATATTTGTTGAAACACCTGTTAATATTGCTTTTGCTCCTACATCATTTACCAATAATAGCAGCTACACACCTTTTGCGTATGTGGTAAATAGTCGAACCAACAATGTAACGGTAGTAAGTACAGTAACTAACGCTATTGTAGCCACAATACCAGTTGGAAATAGTCCTATTAGTACCTGCTTTAGCCCCGATGGTACAAGGGTGTATGTTACCAATTATGGTTCAAACAATGTGAGTGTTATTAATACAGCAACCAATACTGTAATAGACTCTGTTACAGTGGGAAACAGCCCTTACGGGGCTAGCATTACACCTGATGGGAAGAAAATCTATGTTGGAAATGGTAGTTCTAATGATGTAACCGTCATTAATGCTGCAAATAATAGTGTAATAAAAACTATTCCTATAGGAAGTAATTATAGCGGTCCGGATGCTGTTAGCATAAGTCCGGATGGTTCAAAAGTGTATGTTGCAAATTATAATGGGCCTTTGAGCGTTATAAATACGGCTACTGATAGCATTTCTACTACCACATCTGCTGGCAATAAGGGTGATTTTTGGGTTATTAAATTCAGCCCAGACGGTAAGAAAGCCTTTGCAGGGGATGATAGTGTCTATACAATCAATACTGCCACCAATTCAGTTATAAATTCAATTTCAATTGGTTCGTGGGCAGAATATTTGCAGCCCAATATTGATGGTACTAAATTGTACGTTTCCAATTATACCAATAGCTCTGTAACGGTGATTAATACGATAAACAATACCATTATAAAAAATATTCCTTTAGGCAATAATCCGAGCGGATTGAGTTTAACCCCAGATGGTTCTAAATTGTATGTGGAGACTTCCGGCAGCAATACTATTTATGTAATTAATACTGCTTCTGATAGTGTAATCAATACAATCAGTGGATTTAATTATCCACAAAACATGGGCAATTTCATAGGCAACGTACCTGTACCTTGTTGTGTGCCTACTACGGCTACTATTACCCAAACCGCTACTGACAGTTACACCTGGCATGGTACCACTTATACAAACAGTGGTGTATATACTTTTGATACGTTGAATGTGGGAGGTTGCGATAGTTTAACTACTTTGAACCTAACTATAACAGCACCTACAACCCCGGTTATTTACTCCTTCAACCCTCCGAGTGCATGTCCTGGCAATGCTGCTACGGTTACTATTTTTGGTAGTGGCTTTACGGGTGCAACAGCAGTAACAGTAGGAAGTGCAACTATTAGTTTTACAGTTAATAGTGATAATAACATAACCGCAACTATACCTGCAGGGGATACTGGTAAAATACAAATCACTACTCCTATTGGCGTGGGTACTAGTGCCAATAGCTTCAACAATAAAAATAGCTATATCGCTTATGCGTATGTACCAAATATTAAGGATTCTGTTACCGTAATTAATACGGCTACAAATACAATTGTTACAAAAGTTCAAGTAGGTGGTGGTCCGCAGGGTGTATGTTTTAGCCCTGATGGTACAAAAGTATATGTATCCAATTATGATGATAATACGGTTAGTGTAATCAGTACTGCAAACAATACCGTGGTGGCCACCATTCCTGTAGGAAACGCACCTGCGGGTATAAGTTTTAGCCCTGATGGTACTAAAGCTTATGTGGCAAATAATGGTTCTGATAATGTTAGTGTTATCAATACAGCCAACTATGCCATTATAGCATCTGTCCCAGGTATTTATTCTGCGCAGAGTACTTGTATCTCGCCTGATGGCAAAACGCTGTATGTTTCTAATTATGAAGAAAATTATGTAAGCCCAATTAATACTGCTACGAATACTTATTTAGGGTATGATTCAATTTTGATTCCAAGAAATGGTATTACTACTACTGATGGGTTAATTAATATCAGTCCAGATGGTTCTAAAATATTTGTTACAACAGGGGACAATAAAAACGATACTGTTTACATATTTAATGCAAGCACTAAAAAGCTATTAGGAGCAATAGGGGTAGGTAATACACCTTATGATGTAGCTATTACACCTGATGGTACCAAGGCATACATTGCGAATCAAGGTAGCAATACGGTTAGTGTTTTAAATACTACCACTAATGCAATAATCAAGACTATCAATGTGGGTAATGGTCCTAATAATGTAAGGGTGACACCTGATGGAACTACTGCTTATGTACTTAATGGTAAAGATAATACAGTAAGTATTATCAGTACTACTACCGATGCTGTATTATCAACTATTGCTACAATAGTAGGGCCATATACAATGGGGAATTTTATTGGTAATGTGCCAACAGTTTGCTGTGTTCCAACTACTGCAACTATTACCCAAACAGCTTGTGGTAGTTACTTGTGGCATGGTACCACTTATACAAACAGTGGTGTATATACTTTTGATACGTTGAATGCAGGTGGTTGCGATAGTTTAACTACTTTAAATCTAACTATCACTGCTCCTCCAACACCGGTTATCTACTCCTATAATCCTCCTAGCAATTGCCCGGGTAAGGCTACAACAGTGACCATATTTGGCGAAAATTTTACAGGGGCCACTTTAGTAAGTTTAGATGGAAGAGGAACATTGACTCCGATGTCGCTTCCTTTTACTGTAAATAGCGATAATAGCATTACTACTACCATACCTGCCAATTCTGGAGGTTGGATAAACGTGCATACACCTGCAGGATATACATCTGCTCCTGTTTTCTTTAATAGTATTGCTAATGCTGGTACAGGTTACCCTACTGCAACAGCTTATGCACCGTATGCGTATGTGGCTAATCAACAATCTAACAATGTAACGGTAGTAAGTACAGTAACTAACGCTATTGTAGCCACAATACCAGTTGGAAAAAATCCTATTAGTACCTGCTTTAGCCCCGATGGTACAAGGGTGTATGTTACCAATAGTGGTTCAAACAATGTGAGTGTTATTAATACAGCAACCAATACTGTAATAGACTCTGTTACAGTGGGAAACAGCCCTTACGGGGCTAGCATTACACCTGATGGGAAGAAAATCTATGTTGGAAATGGTAGTTCTAATGATGTAACCGTTATTAATGCTGCAAATAATAGTGTAATAAAAACTATTCCTGTAGGAGACTATTATGGTGATCCGGATGCTGTTAGCATAAGTCCCGATGGTTCAAAAGTGTATGTTGCAAATTATTTTGGGCCTTTGAGCGTTATAAATACGGCTACTGATAGCATTTCTACTACCACATCTGCTGGCAACTATGGTGATTTTTGGGTTGTTAAATTCAGCCCAGACGGTAAGAAAGCCTTTGCAGGGAATGATAGTGTCTATACAATCAATACTGCCACCAATTCAGTTGTAAATTCAATTTCAATTGGTTCGAAGGCAGAATTTTTGCAGCCCAATATTGATGGTACTAAATTGTACGTTTCCAATTATACCAATAGCTCTGTAACGGTGATTAATACGATAAACAATACGATTATAAAAAATATTCCTTTAGGCAATAATCCGAGCGGATTGAGTTTAACCCCAGATGGTTCTAAATTGTATGTGGAGACTTCCGACAGCATTACTATTTATGTAATTAACACTGCTTCTGATAGTGTAATCAATACAATCAGTGGGTTTAATTATCCTGAAAACATGGGCAATTTCATAGGCAACGTACCTGTACCTTGTTGTGTACCAACTACGGCTACTATTACCCAAACCGCTACTGATAGATACACCTGGCACGGTACCACCTACACTACGAGCGGTACGTACACTTTTGATACATTGAATATAGGCGGCTGTGATAGTTTAACTACGTTGAATTTAACGTTACATCATAGTCCGGTTATCTACTCCTTCAATCCTCCAGGAAATTGCCCGGGTAAGGCAACCACGGTAACTATTTTTGGTAGTGGGTTTACAGGAGCTACCAATGTTTCAATGGTTGGTAAATATCCCATGTTTCCTTTTACTGTAAATAGCGATAACAGCATTACCACTACCATACCTGCCAATGATACAGGCGTTATATTTGTTGAAACACCTGTTAATATTGCTTTTGCTCCTACATCATTTACCAATAATAGCAACTATGCACCCTATGCTTACATACCTGATGCTATTAGCGATTCTGTCACCGTAATTAATACGGCAACAAATGCAATTGTTACTAAAATTAAAGTAGGTAATGGGCCGGGGGGTGTATGTTTTAGCCCTGATGGTACAAAAGTATATGTATCCAATTATGATGATAATACAGTTAGTGTAATTAGTACTGCAAACAATACTGTGGTGGCTACTTTCCAAGTAGGACAAGGACCTGGAGGTATCAGTTTTAGCCCTGATGGTACAAAAGTATATGTATCCAATTATGATGATAATACAGTTAGTGTAATTAATACAGCCAACTATGCTGTTGTAGCATCTGTGCCAAATATTTTTAACGCTTGGAGTACTTGTATTTCTCCTGATGGCGAAACGCTATATGTTTCTAATTATGCCCAAAATTATGTAAGCCCAATAAATACTGCTACGAATACTTATTTAGGGAATGATTCAATTTTGTTTCCAAGAAATGGTATTAATACTAATAATACTACTAATGGGTTAATTAATATTAGTCCAGATGGTTCTAAAATATTTGTTACATCAGGTTACAATAATAACGATACTGTTTACATATTTAATGCAAGCACTAAAAAACAAATAGGAGCAATAGGGGTTGGTAAAACACCTGTTGATATAGCTATTACTCCTGATGGCACAAAGGCATACATTGCAAATCAAGGTAGCAATACGGTTAGTGTTTTAAATACTACCACTAATGCAATAATCAAGACTATCAATGTGGGTAATAGTCCTTCTAATGTAAGGGTGACACCTGATGGAACTACTGCTTATGTACTTAATTGGATAGATAATATAGTAAATATTATCAGTACTGCTACCGATTCAGTTTTATCAACTATTGCTGCACCAGGACATAATACATTGGGCAATTTCATAGGCAACGTACCTGTCCCTTGTTGTTTACCAACTACGGCTACTATTACCCAAACAGCTTGTGGTAGTTACTTGTGGCATGGTACTACTTATACAGCTAGTGGCACCTACACTTTTGATACGTTGAATGTGGGTGGTTGTGATAGTTTAACTACTTTGAACTTGACGATTAACCCATCTATTCCCGTTGTTATCAGCATCTCCTCTCATGGAAATGATGCGGTATGTGCAGGTACGAGTGTAACGTATTATGCTACTCCAAGTTTGTCACCGCCACCATTTGCACCAGTCAATAAATCAGGATTGGCAAAGGACGCGCTCCCTGTTAGTTACCAATGGAAAGTAAATGGAGTAAATGTAGGAACGGATAATGACACTTATACTTATATTCCAAAGAATGGGGATGTAATCAGTTGTGTGCTAACGGCTAATAATGCAGCTATCTGCTATGTGGGTTCTGCAACAAGCAACAGTATAGTAGAAACTGTAAACGCAACTATGCCTGCTGTTATCAGTATCTCTTCTCATGGAAATGATGCGGTATGTGCAGGTACGAGTGTAACGTATTATGCTACCCCTGATCTTTCAACTGGTGCTCCTGGTGCAAGTTATCAATGGAAAGTGAATGGAGTAAACGTAGGAACGGATAATGATACTTATACTTATATTCCAAAGAATGGGGATGTAATTAGTTGTGTGCTAACGGCTAATAATGCTGCTATCTGCTATGTAGGTACTGCAACAAGCAATAGTATAGTAGAAACGATTAAAATAGCAATAACCCCATCATTAACAATTGCCTCTACTGCTACAACAGTTTGTAGTGGAACAGGCGTTTTATTATCTGAGACTAACAATTCTGGCATAACACCAACATTTAGTTTGTTCGTTAACGGAATCTTGGTAGGGCAATCAACCCAAACCAGTTATCCTTACATTCCTAATAATAGAGATTCTGTAGTTGTAATGATGGATGTGTCTAACCAACAGGGAATATGTTTCACATCTGATACGGTGTATAGTAATAGTCTGATATTTACGGTTAATAACATAATAACACCAAGTGTTACTATTTCCTCTACAGCAGCTACTGTATGCAGTGGTACAGGGGTTCTTATGACCGAAAATAATAACACTGGCATTTCTCCATCATTTAGTCTATTTATTAACGGAAGCTTTGTAGGGCAGTCTAGCCAAACCAGTTATCCTTATTTGCCTAATAATGGAGACTCTGTTTATGTAGAAATGATATTGACTGGTAATTATGTAAACGGTAATCATTGCTACAGTACCGATACGGTATTTAGTAATGGCATAAAGTTTAAGGTTAACCCACCCACTACAGCAACTATCAACCATACAGCATGTGATAGTTATTTCTGGCATGGAACAACCTATACTACGAGTGGTGCATATACTTTTGATAGCCTAAACGCGAATGGTTGTGATAGTTTGACTACGCTGTATTTAACGATTAATAAATCGACTTCGGGTTCATTAACGGTAACAAGTTGTGATAGTTATTTCTGGCATGGAACTACCTATACTACGAGTGGTGCATATACTTTTGATAGCCTGAACGTGAAGGGTTGTGATAGTTTGACTACGCTGTATTTAACGATTAATAAATCGACTACTGGTTCGGTAACGGTAACAAGTTGTGATAGTTATTTCTGGCATGGAACTACCTATACTACCAGTGGAGCATACACATTTGATAGCCTAAACGCGAATGGTTGTGATAGTTTGACTACGCTGTATTTAACGATTAATAAATCGACTTCGGGTTCATTAACGGTAACAAGTTGTGATAGTTATTTCTGGCATGGAACTACCTATACTACGAGTGGTGCATATACTTTTGATAGCCTGAACGTGAAGGGTTGTGATAGTTTGACTACGCTGTATTTAACGATTAATAAATCGACTACTGGTTCGGTAACGGTAACAAGTTGTGATAGTTATTTCTGGCATGGAACAACCTATACTACGAGTGGTGCATATACTTTTGATAGCCTAAACGTGAAGGGATGTGATAGTTTAACTACGCTGTATTTAACGATTAATAAATCGACTACTGGTTCAGTAACGGTAACAAGTTGTGATAGTTATTTCTGGCATGGAACAACCTATACTACGAGTGGTGCATATAGCTTTGATAGCCTAAACGTGAAGGGATGTGATAGTTTAACCACGCTGTATCTGACCATCAATAAATCTACCACTGGTTCAGTTACGGTAACAAGTTGTGATAGTTATTTCTGGCATGGAACTACGTATACCAAGAGTGGTGCATATAGCTTTGATAGCCTGAATGTGAAAGGTTGTGATAGTTTAACTACGCTGAACCTGACTATTCATAAATCAACGTCAGCAACTATATTCCAGTTTGCCTGCGATAGCTATACCTGGCATGGAACTACGTATACTACCAGTGGCAACTATACCTTTGACAGCTTGAATGCACAGGGTTGTGATAGTTTAACGACCTTGAGTTTAACGATTGATAACTTCAAAATAGACAGTATTGGTATCAATCCAAATTTTGTAACCGCTGGCGCTCCGCTTGCAGTTACACTGTATGCCAATAATCCGATAGCTTCTGCTACCTGGACACCTGATTATCTATTCAGTGGCAATAGTGCTATACAATCGATAATAGTTCCTGATAATGCGTTTAGAATTGCAGTAACAGGTTACTCAACTAATGGTTGTATAGATACTGCATCAAGATATATAGCGGTGAAAAATGTAGACATGTTTATTCCTAATGCTATAGCGCCTGCCAATAACGATATCAGGGTAAGAACTTTAATGGCTTATGGAGCTGCTGTTAAGTCTGCTGAGTTATCCGTGTATAATCAGTGGGGACAATTGCTATATCATTCAAGCGATGCAAAATACCCTGGAGGAACTGGATGGGATGGGACGTATAATGGTAAAAAACAACCATCAGGGGTATATGTATATGTAATGAAGATAAACTATTACAATAATAAAACAGAAACCAAAACTGGTTCAGTAAACCTTATCCGATAATCGATATAAATTAATAAAATGAAAAAGATAATAATAATAGCAGCTTGTTGGTTAGGGATTGCGTATCAGGGAAAAGCACAGGTAGATCCGCATTTTACGCAGTACTACATGAATCCAATGTTTTTGAACCCTGCATTAACAGGTGTAATCGGCGATGGGGATATCAGAGGTACTGCTGTATATAGAAATCAGTGGACGACGATTACCAATCCATTTACTACGATTGGTGCATCGGGTGATATGTTGTTGAATAATGACTGGGGTATTGGAGTCAATTTATTAAGCCAGAGTGCAGGTAGTGGTGGGTATAATAATACCAGCTTTAATATAAATGCAGCTAACAATAATATCCGTTTTGGAAAGGAGGGATTACAACATCTGAGTATTGGTTTACAGATAGGATTAATTAATAAATACTTTGATAGAAATAAGCTACAGTTTGCGGATCAGTATCTGGAAACAGGTTTTGATGCTGGTAATACAACTACTGCATATGGTACTATTCAAACGCTATCACAGACCATGTTTGATGCAGGTGCCGGGATAGCCTATTATGATGCAACTCCCAATAAAAAAGTAAACTTTTATGGAGGACTGTCGTTTGCGCATATTAATCAGCCAATTGATAAATTCACCGCAGATGGCAGTACCCTTCCTATTCGTACTACTTTTCATGCAGGGGCAAAAATTAATGCATCAGAATCTTTCACCTTTTACCCAAGTTTCATTTATATGTTGCAAGGAGATGCGTATGAAGCTGTGCCTGGAGTGCATGCTGAAATGAAAGCAACTGAAAATACTAGTGTTATTCTTGGGGTAAACTATCGTTTGCAGGATGCAGTAAATGCTATTGCAGGATTTAAATATCAGGACTACACTCTTGGCTTAAGTTATGATATCAATACATCGGATCTGAATAAAGTAAGTAAACCAGTCAATAGTTTTGAGTTGTCGTTTTCTTATACTGCATTTAGAAAAACCAAGCCAGAAACTCAGTTCTTTAAATTCCCAAGATTCTAAATAATGTATGCATTACATAGCAGGTGTTTGATAGATTGCTGCAATAATTAGAGCGGAATGATTATTTATTAATAGTTGCTGATGAATAACATTTTGTAAGCTAAATACAATCCTGCAGCAAGTCAATTAAACAGGAGGGTTAAACTGAGTATGATAAATGAGTAATTATTTTTATTCTCAAAAACTTAAAAGGTAATTATTAATAAAAACCATAAAGCAAGCAACTATATAAACAAAAAAGATAAAGACTAAAATACCCCGAAGTATATAACTCCGGGGCTTTTTTTAAAATTCATTATAAATATAACTGATGGAGAATAACCTATTATTCGAGCAAAATTTAGATGTTATTCTAAAACATTTAGAAGATAAAGAGGACGGAGTATTTATAGACAGTTTGAACAGCCTAAATATCATTGGTAACAAACAAATACTAATAGATTATTTGAGTAAAATAGGTTATATAACCCAACATCAAGAAGGTAAGATTATCTGTATCAGTAAATTGGGTAAAAAATTTATGGCTCAAAATGGAGGCTTTGTAAAGGCAGTAATCAAGAAACAAAAAGATGAAGAACAAAAAAACAAGACACTAACGCTGAATATCAATAAAAAATGGGCATTTATATTTCCATTTTTAACGGTATTATGATTGGTTGTATATACTATACAAAACACTATACAACACCTGCATCTTTTTTAGTTTATAATTGATAAACTAACATTTCAATATCCTGCGTAAAAACCACCCTTTTATCAGGAAGTTTAAACCTCTTTAACCTTAGACTTCTTGAACTATATTATGTGCACTAAATAATTAAAACAAATGTCAACAAACAAGGTCATTATACGTTTTTTTATACTGGTATTTGTTATTACTATAAACATAAAGGCTTTATCAGCACAGACACCAATTATTTATTCTTTTACTACCTCTGGAAATTGTACGTCACCAAACGTAACAGTAACGATTAATGGTAATAATTTTTTTGGTGCTACAGCAGTTACTGTTGGCAATAATGCGGTTACTTCATTTCAAGTAATTAGCAACAATAATATTACCGCTATTGTCCCAGTCAATTCATTTGGAGTTATAAAAGTTATTACCCCTTTTGGTATTTTCAACAGTACAGATAGTTTTTATAGTAACAAAAGTTATACAGCCTATGCATATATACCTAATCAGGGCAGCAACAGTGTTGCTGTTATTAATACTGTAAAGAATACTGTAGTTGATAGCATTCCTGTAAAGGCAAGCCAGTTGAGTGCTAGTCCGGATGGAACAAAGGTATATGTCGCCGATTTTTTAAGCAATACCGTAAGCGTCATTAGTGCCGATAGTAATAAAGTAATGGCAACACTTACGGTGAATAGTCCAGTAGGTATAAGATTTAGTCCAGATGGTACAAAAGTATTTGTGTCCAGTACCCGAAACAATTTAATAAGTGTAATTAATACAGCTACCAATACCATTACCGCATCTGTAAATGTAGGTGCTAATCCAGAATATATTAGCGTTAGTCCAGATGGTACCAGATTGTATGTGTCTACAGGAATTGGAAGAAATACCATCACGGTAGTAAATACGGTAAGCAATACCGTAGTGGCTACTTTCCCTTGCAATGATAACTGGGGTTCGGTAGTTAGTCCCGATGGCACAACATTGTATGTAACCAACGTGAATCATAATACGGTTAGTGTGTATAGTACTGTTAATGATACCTTACTCAGTACCATTTCGGTAGGTGCAAACCCAGAGTTTATGAGTATTAGTCCTGATGGTATAATGTTGTATGTTACCAATAGTGTTGGAAATACGGTAAGTATTATTAGTACGGCAACAAATGCAGTTGTGGCAACCGATACAGTAGGTACAGCACCCGAAGGAATCAGTATTACGCCTGATGGTAGTTGTATATATGTTATCAATACAGGAAGTAATACAGTATCGGTAATCAGCACTGTTACTAATCAAGTACTGGCAACAATACCTTTTGTAAATATAAGTGCAGGGATTGGCAATTTTATAGCTAATTTACCTACTGAATGTAATCAATCGTCTACAAATATGCCATTGGTATTATTGGATTTTACTGTCGAGTTGATGAGTGCAAATAGCATTTGTAACTGGCAGACTAACAACGAAAATAATACCCGCCAATTTATAGTAGAGCGCAGTATAGATGGGTTAAACTATAACAGTATTGGTTTTATAAATGCAATAGGTAATACTGTCAAGGATAATCAGTATAAATATATGGATACCAACATAGTCAATCAATTCAATATTTCCACTTTGTATTATCGATTGAAGATGCTGGATAAAGATGGTCATTTTACCTATAGTAAAATCGTAAGCTTAACGATCAATGCAAAAAATGGGTTTAGTATTTATCCCAATCCGGCGTACAATTTTGTATCTGTTGAAACCCCTTTTTTTCTTAATAATGGTGAATTATTAATTACGGATATGTCGGGGAAATTATTGAAGAAACAAAAAATGACTAGCAAAAAGACTGTTGTTGATTTAGCGGCTATCAGTACACATTTTTGCTTAATTACCATTAAATCGGATGAATGCATCAAAACTGAAAAATTGATTATAAGATAATATTTTTTCTACTTTATTACAAAGACGACCAATTATAACTACCAAATAATAAAAATGTAGATAGACCTAATATGTTTTTATTATTGAATTAGATTGTTTGTTTGCCTTAACAATAAACATACAAGGGTGCAAAGTTTGCAAAGTCTGCAAAGTTTTAGTGTTTGAGTTTAGTAAAATTCCCCATTCTTGCTTGGTCTAACCAATGAGCAGAAACGAGTTTTGAGAGGTAAGAATCTGCAGAACGGTTTTTGATACCAAACTGATTGTCTGCGATTTGTACTGCTTCTTTACGTTTGAAAGAATCTGGCAGGGCATCGAAAAAGGATTTCATTGCTTTATCTGTTACCGAACCATTCTTTGGAAGTTCCTTGAACATGAATACGGCATGCTCCTGGTACACCTTGACCATTTGTAAGGCAATTTCGAAATCTTCGTCTGAGCAGGTGAAACATGTAGCAGCTTCAGCATTGTCGAAATATCTAAGGGCAGTCAGAATCATAGACAATCGAAAAAGAATTAGACCGAGCCTTTTAGAAGTACTCGAAAGATCCTCACTGATAAAAGTAGACAGGGTATTTAAACAATCTTCTCCATAATTGTTCAGCCGGTCCCACTGATCAGGTGTAAGATGAAATAAGGTTTGCTCTTGTGTATCGAGAAAATCTACAAAGTTGGACACTCTATAAGAAAGGGTTTCATAATATTTGGAGAGATTTAAGCCATTCATAGTAGGACCTGCGGGGTCACACAGAAAAAAGCGGTTAGAAGATAATTCTAACCGCTTTTGCTTTTTATAAAAAAAATTTTCCCGGAACAGCCAATACAAATAGTATTTTAGATCCGAATTTTATATCTATGACTAAAGAACTTTTTGAAGAAACAACCAACTGGCAGAGTGCAACATTTAAACAAGCCACTGCTTTATCTAAACTGGCACATCTTAAAGAGGAATTGCAGGAACTTACAAATGATGTTGAAAATGATAAACCTGAAAAAATACTGGAGTTTGCAGACTGTTTTATACTCTTATTTGGTGCCGCCGCTTCTGCAGGGTTCACTTATGAAAATATTCAGGAAGCAATTGAAGAAAAAATGAATATAAATTATAGACGTAAATGGGGTAAACCAAACGAATTCGGCTATGTAAAACACGAAAAATGAAATTTTTTACACACAAAAGGTAAATATTCATACTTAAATAAAGGTCTTTTAAATAACAACGCTACATTTTTGATACACAACTAACAACTTTCTATAATGAAAAGCAAGAACTCATTACACGATAAATAGGTTTCGATACATAACAGATAACATTTAAACAGCTGCAAACATATTTCAAAAAAAACTAATCAGAATTTAACACACGGTAAATAAACCTTATATTAATCTAGCTATTATTGTCTGAATACTAAGTACTAAATACGCCATTCACTAATATATTTGCAGACCCCAGCTAAACAGGGAATAATGTATGATTCAGTTTGATAGGTTTGTTTTGGATAATGGTTTAACGGTTTTAGTGCACGAAGATCATTCTACCCCTGTTGCGGTAGTAAACATTATGTATAATGTAGGTTCGCGCGACGAGAACCCGGAAAAGACTGGTTTTGCTCACTTATTCGAACACCTCATGTTTGGCGGTAGTATTAATATACCAGAATACGACGAGCCATTACAAATGGCAGGAGGCGAAAACAACGCCTATACTACCAATGATATCACCAACTATTATTGTCAGTTGCCTGCCGAGAATCTGGAGACAGCTTTCTGGCTGGAGAGCGATCGTATGTTAAGCTTGGCCTTTAGCGAAAAGAGCCTGGATGTACAACGTAAAGTAGTTTGCGAAGAATTTAAGGAACACTATATCAATAAACCATACGGCGATGTATGGCATAAAATGAGGGAACTGGCATATAAAATACACCCTTATCGCTGGATGACTATTGGCAAAGAACTAAAGCATGTAGAAGATGTGAAGATGGAGGAAGTAAAAGCCTTTTTCTTCAAGCATTACCGTCCGGCAAATGCGGTGCTGGTAGTGGCAGGTAAAGTAACTACAGCTCAGGTAAAGGGGTTGGCCGAGAAATGGTTTGGCCCAATTCCAATGGGCGAAAAGTATGTTCGCAACCTACCGGTAGAACCGCCTCAGACTGCCCCAAGAGTAATGGAAGTAAAAGCAGATGTTCCTGTGGATCTTTTGCTAAAGACTTGGCACATGGGCGGTCGTCTGGATAAATCATATTATATCTCCGATCTTATTACCGAGATTCTTGGCGGTGGCGCCTCCTCCCGTTTACATCAGCGACTAGTGAAGGAACAACAATTGTTTTCTTCTATAGATTGCTATCATTATGGTACTATCGAACCAGGATTATTAACCGTTGATGGTAAGCTGGTAAAAGGCGTTTCTATGAAAGATGCGGAAGCAGCATTGATGGTAGAAATAGAGCTGATGAAAAAAGAGCTGATTACAGACAACGAATTGCAGAAAATCAAGAATAAAACCGAGAGCGTTATTGCGTTTGAAGATATCAGCGTAATGAACAGAGCAAATAGTCTGGCCTTCTATGAAACACTGGGAGATGCAACTTTAATGAACTCCGAACTGGAACGCTATCATGCCATTACAGCACAGGAAATTAATGATTACTGTAAGCTAGTTTTTGATGATAAAAACAGCAATACGTTGCATTATTTAAGCAAGAACTAAAAGAGCGATTAATATGCGCTAAAGTTTTTCTTTTTTTAGTTTTTAGTTTTTCTATTCATGAAGTGAACTGCAAAAGAGGGGTTAAAGATGGTAGCACAAGCCACCATACATTGATAAATCAATATCTTCGCAGTAATGGTACAATTTGAACACGATACAATAGTGCCCGACAAAGAAAGCGGGCTGACCAAAAAGCAGCAGGTAGCAGAAATGTTTGATAACATTGCTTTCCGCTACGACTTTCTAAATCGCTTTCTGAGCGGCGGAATAGATATTGTATGGAGACGAAAAGCCATTAACCAGCTTAGAGATTTACAGCCTAAGAAAATTCTGGACGTAGCAACCGGTACTGCAGATGTAGCGTTGATGACCTACAAAATGCTAAAACCAAAGCACATTACAGGTATCGATATCAGCAACGGAATGCTGGAACTGGGCCGCAAGAAAATTGCCAAGCTTAATTTGCAGGACAGTATTGTATTGGAACAGGCCGATAGCGAAAATCTTCCGTTTCCTGATGAAACTTTCGATGCCATCACTGTTGCTTTTGGTGTTCGAAACTTCGAACATCTCGAGCGGGGATTATCCGAAATGCGCCGCGTATTAAAAAAAGGCGGTAAACTGGTAGTGTTGGAATTTTCAAAACCAAAACAAACTGGGTTCAAAAAAATATATACACTTTATATGAAGACTATAACACCAGGATTAGGAAAACTATTTTCGGGCAGTAAGGCAGCATATAGTTATCTCAATGATAGTGTACAGGCTTTTCCGGAAGGAGAAAACTTCCAGAAAATTCTCGATTGTGTAGGATACAAGGAAACTTATTTTAAATCGTTAAGCTTAGGAATATGCAGCATCTATTGCGGAAGCAAATAATTACAGTCATTTTTTTGCTCGTAATTGCATCACTGAAACTTCAGGCGCAACGTTATGAAACCTATCGCGCTCAACACGATGATATACCTTATTATTTTGGTCTTACTTTAGGGTATAATTCCTGTTATTTAAGTCCAACAAAATCATCTAAATTTTTAGCTAGTGATAGTGTAATGGTTGCAGAACCAGGACAGTCAGGTGGTATCGCCCTCGGCTTACATGGTACATTGAGATTAAACAAAAGATTTCAGCTTCGTTTCAATCCTCAATTAGTACTCGGTGGTGCAAGATATTTTAGTTATACTATTAATCATCCTGCTTTCGGAGAACCTATTACCCAAACCAGAACGATGCCGACTACCATGTGGAATTTTCCATTACAGATTAAATTTAACTCGGATAGAATTCATAATTTTCGTACATATTTACTATTTGGCGGTAAATACGACATTAATGTGGTAAGCAACGATGGCAATCAAACAGGATTACCAAATAACGACTGGCTACTAAAACTTAAAAAAGATGATCTTGGTTTGGAAATTGGTGTTGGATTCAATTTTTTCTTGGAATATTTTACACTTACCCCCGAAATAAAATTTGGTTATGGTTTGACCAATGTATTGGATAGAGATCCCAACTTAAAGTATTCCAGTGTGTTCGATAAACTACAATCTAGAATGATAATGTTCTCGCTACACTTTGAAGATTAAAGAAGAAAATTAGCCGAATAAGTAATGAGTAAATAGGTTATTTTAATAAACTTACTTTTGTAAAAACATCAATCAGTGGAACTTACTATTCAAACTAATAATTTAATTAAGCGTTACAAAAACAGAACGGTGGTAAACAATGTATCTGTAAATGTAAAGCAGGGAGAAATAGTTGGTTTGCTAGGCCCTAATGGTGCTGGTAAAACCACAACTTTTTATATGGTGGTTGGCCTCATAAAACCCGATGAAGGTTCTGTTTTCCTCAACGATATCAATATTACCAACCTCCCTATGTACAAACGTGCACAGATGGGTATTGGTTATCTGCCACAGGAAGCAAGCGTATTCCGTCAGCTTTCAGTGGAAGACAATATTATGGCGGTACTGGAAATGACCAAACTTACTAAAGGGGAACGTCTTAAAAAACAGGAAGAACTGCTGGATGAGTTTAACCTGCACCATGTCCGCAAAAACAATGGGGATAGCCTTAGTGGTGGTGAAAGACGTAGAACCGAAATTGCTCGTGCGTTGGCAGTTGATCCTAAATTTATCCTGTTGGATGAACCTTTTGCTGGAGTAGACCCAATTGCCGTGGAAGATATTCAGACCGTTGTTGCTAAACTTAAATACAAGAATATCGGTATTCTGATTACCGATCACAATGTAAACGAAACCTTATCCATCTGCGATAGAGCGTATCTGTTGATAGAAGGTAAAATATACAAACACGGAACCGCCGAAGAGCTGGCCGACGATGACGAAGTGAAACGCCTCTACCTTGGTACCAACTTCGAATTAAAACGAAAGGACTGGATTATTGATATGGGAATGAGAGACACAAGCACCATTGAAAACAAGTAAACAGACAAAGGAAAATAAGTATTAATCCAATAATTCGTTATTAAGGAAATCAGTTATTTATTGTATTTTTCCTAACTCCTATCTCCTACTTCCTGCCTCCTTTTGTAATCACTTCTGCAAAACTAATTTTCCATATAATAGCGTAATTCAAAATCAATGAGTATTTTGCGTGCTCCGAAGCTATATGAATTTATTAAGTCCCGCTATATCTCGACTGGCAAGATTGCGCAACTGGCAGGTAAGCCAGTGGATAGATCATGCTATAGATATTCAACGGGAAGTATTGCAGGATATTGGCACCCACGGCCAGTATACAGAAATAGGTAGAAAATATCAGCTGAACAAACTCTTCTCTATCCGCGATTTCAAGAAGGCTATTCCTATTCACGAGTACGATGATCTGAAACCCTACATCGAAAGAATGATGGAAGGCGAACAGAATCTTCTCTGGAATACGCCTGTCAACTGGTTCGCCAAGAGTAGCGGTACTACCAGCGATAAAAGCAAATTTATTCCTGTTACTGAGCAAAGCCTCTACGACAATCATTATCAGGGTACCAAAGATGTTCTTAGCTTCTATTATAAATACAATCCCGATAGTGATTTGCTCACGGGCAAAGGACTGGTAGTAGGCGGTAGCCATCAGATAAAAAATATAAACGAGGATATCAGTTATGGCGATCTTAGTGCCATTCTGCTGCAGAACGCACCTTTCTGGGGACAGTGGCTTCGTACCCCCGAACTCAGCATTGCTCTATTGGACGAATGGGAAGATAAAATAGAAAAACTGGCCCTAAGTACTATCGAAGAAAATGTAACCTCCATCAGTGGAGTGCCTACCTGGACAGTTGTTCTTATAAAAAAGATTCTCGAGATTACTGGCAAAAATAACCTGATAGATGTCTGGCCCAATCTGGAATTATACATTCATGGCGGCGTTTCTTTTACGCCCTATAAGGATCAGTTTAATAAACTAATTGGCCATCTCATCAATTATATGGAGATTTATAATGCTAGCGAAGGGTTCTTTGCGGCACATACCTCCCCCCTCGATCATGGTATGCAACTGTTTTTAAACCATGGTATTTTTTACGAATTTATGCCTATCGAGGAATATGGCAAACCCGAGCCTCGCACGATTGGTTACAACGAAGTGGAACTCGGACAGCAGTATGCACTTGTAATTACCACGAATGGCGGTTTGTGGCGCTATTTAATTGGCGATACGGTAGAGTTTACCTCCCTTAATCCCTATAGAATTATTGTGAGTGGCCGACTAAAACATTTTATCAATGCTTTTGGCGAAGAAGTTATTATAGATAATTCCGACAAAGCCATTGCCATTGCTAGCAAGAATACAAATGCAGTGGTTAGCGATTATACTGCTGCCCCGGTTTATTTCAGTGAAAATAATAATGGTGCGCACGAGTGGCTGATAGAGTTTTCACGAGAGCCCGAATGTATAAAAAGCTTTACCAACGAACTGGACGATGCACTGAAAAGACTCAATAGCGATTATGAAGCAAAACGGCACAAGGATATGGCACTTCGTAGTCCGATTATTAATAAGCTCGCTCCCGGCAGCTTCAATTTATGGCTTCGTCATAAAGGCAAATTAGGTGGTCAGCATAAAGTGCCTCGTTTATCCAACAATAGAAAAGTGCTCGAAGAAGTCCTTTCTGTTTGCGCTTTACACTAATGCTTTTTATCGTATGCCTTTTTAGCTTCCGCTGCCTTTTTAAAATCAAGCACAACACCATTTATGCAGTATCTTAATCCTGTTGGAGGTGGGCCGTCATCAAATACATGTCCAAGATGTGAATTGCATCTACCACACTCTACCTCAGTTCTTTTCATTCCATAAGAATTATCAGGCTTATAAATAATTGAACTTTTGGTAATAGGTTCATAAAAACTTGGCCATCCACAACCGCTTTCAAATTTTGTATCACTTTTGAACAAAGGATTTCCACAAACAGCACAATAATAAGTGCCTATCTCTTTAAAGCTCTCAAACTTACTGGAATAAGGTCTTTCGGTACCTTTTTCTCTTGCAACTCTATATACCTCAGTATTCAATATCTTCTTCCATTCTTCCTCTGGTTTTACTACTTTATTTGTATCCGTATTGGAATACTGATGATTGCTTGTATCCATATTATTAGTGGTATTGTTTTGAGATTTGCATGAAGTTATCACTGTACAAATTAGCAGTAAACTTGTGAAGATTCCTTTCATAAATAATAATTAACAGTTATAAAAAAGTAAAGTTCATAGGATACATTATTAAGGGAAATAAAAAAATGATGATTGGTATGTTAAACATTCAACAATAATACTGTTTCTTTGCGCTTTAGCAAAAATCAAGCTCAATGTTAAACTTAATTCTTTTTGGTCCCCCTGGTAGCGGAAAAGGTACTCAGAGTGAGAAGCTAGTTGAAAAATATCATTTAATTCATTTGAGTACTGGTGATTTATTGCGCAAAGAAATTAGCACCAAAACAGAACTTGGACTTGCAGCGCAAGGATTTATGAATGAAGGAAAATTAGTACCAGATGAAGTTGTAATTGGGATGATTGGTAATTGTATAGATGCTAATCCACAGGCTAAAGGATTTTTATTTGATGGTTTTCCTCGTACCGTACCTCAGGCAAATGCTTTGGATGTTTTACTTTCCAAAAAAAGCACACCAATCAATACGGTTCTTTTTTTACAGGTAAACGAAGACGAGTTGATTAAAAGATTGGTAAAACGTGGTGAAACTAGTGGAAGAGCAGATGATGCAGATCCTGCAATCCAGAAAAAAAGACAAGATGTTTATAAAGAACAAACTTTGCCTGTATCAGATTACTATCAACAATTTGGCAAAGTAGTTAACGTAATTGGAGAAGGAAGTATTGATAATATTTTTGGTGGTCTGAGTAATGAGATTGATAAGTTTATTTAATCCATTATAAGCGAATTAAAAGAGCGGATAGATTTTTCTATCCGCTCTTTTTTTATCCAATCCAATATCAAACATATCTAAAATCAACATTAATTCAATTAGCTTCTTTAAGTGAAACATTTACGAAATCGTTTTCTTTATTAATACGCTTGATTTTTGGAACAATATTGATAACAGCTTTCTTTTGTACATAGTTTTAGTATGGTTTATATTTAATATGGATAAAAATTAAAATTGTTCCCTTGCCATGATAGATACTATTGCTTATGCTCGTGCTGGTTTGTTGGGTAATCCATCAGATGGCTATAATGGTAAGACCATAAGTATAATTGTAAAAAACTTTGCAGCTAAAATTCTCTTACACGAGTCTCCTTTATTACATATAAAATCTGCAGAGTCGGATTCTAACCAGTTTAAAAATATTTACGAATTAAAAGAAGTTGTAAGTTCTCTTGGCTACAACGGTGGTATACCAATAATAAAAGCAACTTTGAAACGGTTTTGTGATTATTGTGATACGAAAGGGATAATACTCGCAGCCAAAAATTGTACAATATATTATAGTTCCACTATTCCAAGACAGGTAGGCATGGCAGGATCAAGTGCTATTGTAGTTGCAACGCTGCGTAGTTTAATGCAATATTATGAAGTAGAAATTCCGCTCGAAATTTTACCTTCTATAGCTCTATCGGTAGAAGTAGACGAATTACATATCAATGCAGGTCTTCAAGATAGAGTTATACAATCGTATGAAGGTTGCGTATACATGAATTTTGAAAAAACATTCATGGAAAAAAACGGACATGGACAATATGAAAAGTTGCCAGTGAATTTACTGCCTAATCTTTATTTAGCATATAAAACAAGTCTTAGTAAGGTATCTGGTATAGTTTTAAACAACATTAAAACTAGATTTGAAAAAGGCGATGAGCAAGTAATTAATACTCTACATGAAATTGCTGCTCTCGCTGATAAAGGTAAGGAAGCCTTATTAAAAGGGGATTATGAGGAACTTGGTGACCTTATTAATCAAAACTTCGACAATCGTACCAGAATCATGAATATATCTTCACAGAATATGGAAATGATAAAGGCCGCCAGAAGCTGTGGCGCATCTGCTTCTTTTACCGGTTCTGGTGGTGCTATAATTGGTATTTATAAAGACAATGAAATGTTGCAGAATCTTGTAAATACCTTTAAAAAAATTGATGCAAGAGTAATAAAACCTGATGTAAATTAAATCTAACTTATGATAAAAAAAGCAGTTATACCAGCAGCTGGTCTAGGTACACGTTTCCTCCCTGCAACAAAAGCTTCTCCAAAAGAAATGCTGCCTATTATCGATACACCTACTATTCAGTATGTTGTACAGGAAGCTGTAAATTCAGGCATAGAAGATATTCTGATTATTTCGGGTAGAGGTAAGCGTGCTGTTGAAGATCATTTTGATAGAAATTTTGAATTGGAAGAAAGAATAAAAAATAAAGAAGACGAGACTTATAATGAAATTATGAACCTCTCGAATCTTGCTAATATTTATTTTATCCGTCAGAAGGAAATAAATGGACTAGGTGATGCTATTATGTATGCAAAACAACATACAGGCAATGAACCATTCGCTGTATTATTGGGCGATACAATTGTAGACTCTGTAATACCAGTTACTCAGCAATTAATGGATATATATGAACAATATAAAAGCACGGTAATTGCTGTGGAACAAGTTCCTAGAGATAAAGTTTCTCGCTATGGAATTGTAGGTGGCGAACAGCTTTCTGAAAAACTAATGAGATTGAATAAATTAATTGAAAAACCATCTATTGAAACAGCTCCATCTAACCTTGCAATAGCCGGAAGATATATTCTTACACCAGGCATTTATAAAGCCTTGGAAAAAACGCCTAAAGGAAAAGGAAATGAACTGCAATTAACCGATGCTTTAATTGAATTATTAAAAACAGAATCTGTTTATTCCCAAACCTTTGAGGGTAAAAGATATGATATAGGGAATAAACTTGATTTCATAAAAACTACAATTGAATTTGCTCTAAAGAGAAAAGAATTTTCTTCCAAAGTACTGGCATTTATGAAAGATATTATTAAAGAATACGAGTCAAATAATTCATGATAGTTATATAGGTAACATCATTTATAATTTTGGATAAAATACTCAATATAAAAGGTCACTAATAATTTTATTACTGTACACAATTTATTTACAATTACATTAATTGTTTACTATTCATAGACTTTGTATGAAAAAGATATTCATTATTCTCAGTACACTATTTTATTGCTCAACAATTCTGGAAGCACAAAATTTTTTGAACAATATTGAAGGGCGAAATACAGTCTCTTTAAATGGTAGATGGCAATATCTTGTAGACTGGTATAACCGTGGTACTGGTATGGGCATTTATAAAGATAAAAAAGCAGAAAAACCAACCGAGTTTATTGAATATGCATTTACTAGTCAACAGGAAATGAATATACCAGGCGACTGGAATTCGCAAGATCCTCACTTATTTTATTATGAAGGAAATGTTTGGTTTAAAAAAGAATTTGACTATCAACCAAAATCCAATAAAAGATACTTTATTTACTTTGGAGCTGTTAATTATCAAACCGATGTATACCTGAATGGTAAACTATTAGGAAGTCATGAAGGTGGGTTTACTCCCTTTCAGTTTGAAGTAACAGATTCATTAAATAAGGGACTCAACAAACTGATTGTAAAAGTAAATAGCCAAAGAAAAGAAGATGCTATTCCGGCATTGAATTATGACTGGTGGAATTATGGTGGTATAACCCGTGATGTATCATTAATAGAAACTCCTATAAACTGTATTAAAGATTATTTTATTCAATTAAAAAAAGGATCTACTAATGAAGTAGAAGCTTGGGTAAAAGTTGATAAGGACATTCATAATAAAAAGATTATTTTATCAATTCCAACAGTTGCTATTAGGAAGACATTGACAGTAGATTCTATGGGTTATGCCAGACTAACTTTTAAAGCAGACTTAAAATTATGGTCACCGGAAACCCCTAATCAATACCTTGTTTCTTTTGCTTCAGAAGAAGAAACTATCACGGAAAAAATAGGGTTTAGAAGTATAGAAGTAAAAGGAACTGATATTATACTAAATGGTAAAACGGTATTCTTAAAAGGTGTTAATTTTCACGAAGAGGTACCACAAAGAATAGCAAGAGCTACTTCTATTGAAGACTCTAGACAATTGTTGCAATGGGCTAAAGATCTTGGTTGTAATTTTGTAAGACTTACACATTATCCTCAAAGCGAGCATACTATCAGAATGGCCGAAGAAATGGGTATCATGTTATGGGAAGAAATTCCATTATGGCAAGGTATCGCTTTCGATAATCCTGTTATTTTAAATAAGGCAGATAATATGCTGAAAGAAATGATAAGCCGCGACAAAAATCATTGTAGTATTATTATCTGGAGTATTGCCAACGAAACAAAACAGTCCAAGGATAGAAATAATGTATTGACTAAAATGGCGGGTATTGTTCGTTCTCTCGATGATACCCGTTTAGTGTCTGCAGCTTTGTATCAGTTTAAGACTGAAGGTAATAAAATTATAGTAAACGATACACTCTGTAAAGTTCTCGATGTAATTGCAATAAACCGTTACATGGGCTGGTACCAGCCTTGGCCTCAAGGAGATGGTAATATTCTGTTCGAAACAATTGTACAGAAACCAATGATTATGTCAGAGTTCGGAGGAGAATCTAAATATGGTCAGCATGGTACAGCCGATTCTGCAGGGTTATGGAATGAAGAATATCAAGAAAAATTATACAACGATAATCTGATGATGATGAGTAAAATGCCTAACTTAAGAGGAACCTGTCCTTGGGTTCTTGCAGATTTTAGAGCACCCAATCGTATGAATATAACCTATCAGAATGGCTGGAACCGCAAAGGTTTATTATCTGATAAAGGAGAGAAGAAAAAAGCTTGGTATATAATGAAAGCATTTTATGATAGTAAGAAGTAAACTTATTTTATCTTGGAAAATTGTACATTATTTTCCTGAATATTCTGTTTATTCTTAGCGCTATTTTATCAACAATATTTCGATCTTTACTCAAAAATTTTTCAATGAAGGGCTCTTTCTTTTTTATTACAATAAAGTGATAATCATTTTGTACCCACACACTATAAGTTTCAAAATAATCCAACACCAAAGATGATTTAGCAAAGGATTCTATTAACTGCTCTATATATATAGGCTGATCTATTTCCTGCAAAGCATCAGGATTATTTTTTTCTTCAAAGAGGGTATAATCTGCATTTGGAAGATTAATCATTATCTGCGATCCTTCCTTCATCCAGGAGTTTAGCTTAATAAATAAATCCTTATGCTTTTCTGCAGGGATATGTTCTAGAACATCAAACAATAATATCCAGTCGAAGGGTTTGTTTGTAGGAGTAAAATAAAATATGTCGGAGGCATAAAAAGAAAGGTTTTTTTGTAGTAAATGTTTCTTGGCATATTCGATGGATTTAGGACTTAAATCCATAGCCTCAATACTACCTTCCTTAATTTTTCTTGAGAGTAAATAGGTAATTCTACCAATACCACAACCAATCTCCAACACATTCAAATTGGAGGGTATTCCTATTTTTGAAAGTCTTTTATAGAGGCTAAATATCCGGTCATTTATACCAGAATCTACCTGATAGTATACATAATTATCATAGAATTCTTTAGCGCTCATTTCAACTCCCTTTGCATTTATGAATAGATGTACGCAAATATAAAGGAGATGATAAAAGAGTCCTATGCTATATTAAAAACTACAATTTCGTACCTTTTAATCTCTATGGGTTCAATTCCCCGAAGCTCTGCTTCGAGTAAACTAAACAGATGTATTCCATACCTCGTTAGCTCTGCTGCGAGGTAGTTGATTTGCAAGGATTTTAAAACTTCATATTAAGTTAACCTTCGCGTAACATTCAGTTTACATTCATTCCTTCTTTTTGCTAAACCTTCCGAAATGGATAAACGTAAAATAGAGATTGCAGTACTGAGTGATATACATCTTGGAACATATGGATGTCACGCAAAAGAACTGGTTCAATACCTACGATCTATAGACCCTAAAATTCTTATTCTCAATGGTGATATTATTGATATCTGGCAGTTCAATAAAAAATACTTTCCAGTTCATCATATGGAAGTAATAAAAGAAATTATGAAATTTCTTTCCCGTGATACAAGGGTTATTTACATAACAGGTAATCACGATGAGGCATTGAGAAGATATAGCGATTTAAACCTTGGCAACCTGCAACTGACAGATAAGGTAGTAATGGAAATAAATGGTGAAATGACCTGGATTTTTCATGGTGATGTATTTGATGCTACCACAAAAGGGAGTGCTAAAATATTGGCTAAGTTGGGAGGTCATGGTTACGATGCTTTGATATACATAAACAGCTTTATCAACTGGACATTAAAGTTGATGGGCAAAGAAAAAATGAGCTTTAGTAAAAAGGTAAAGAATAGTGTAAAGAAAGCAGTTAGATGGATTGGAGATTTTGAACAGACTGCTGCAGAACTTGCTATTGCTAAGAATTATAAATATGTTATTTGCGGCCATATTCATCAACCACAAAACAGAACCATTAAAACAGAAAACGGAGAAGTTACTTATTTAAATAGTGGTGATTGGATAGAAAATCTTACCGCTCTGGAATATTACGAAGGAGGATGGAATATTTATCAATACAACGAAAAAGAATTTTCTCAGAAAGGAGCTACCATTATTGACTTACAAAAAAGGTTACCTATCTTAAATGTTCAAACCGATGAGGTGGCTTATTTCATTAACTCTCTAGCTAACTAATATTTTATGAAAATACTTTATGCAGTTCAAGCAACCGGTAATGGCCATATCAGCAGGGCTATTCAGCTAATGCCTTACCTGGAACAATATGGTAATGTTGATATTTTTCTAAGTGGTAATAATTGCCATTTAGAGAGTGCTTTGCCAGTAAAATACAGAAGCAAAGGATTGAGTTTGTTTTATGGTAATAAAGGAGGACTTGATTACCTTAAAATCTGGAAAGAGCTTAGCATTAAAAGAATATGGCAGGAAGCTAAAGACCTTCCAGTAGAAAACTATGATCTGGTTATAAACGATTTTGAAAGTATTACTTCCCTAGCTTGTAAATTAAAGAAAAAGAAGAGTATACAGTTTGGTCATCAGGCTAGTTTTCAAAGCTCCCATACACCAAGACCAAAGAAGAAGGATTTGTTTGGCGAAATTATTCTAAAGAACTATGCCCCCGCAGAATCTTACTTTGGTTTACACTTCAGCTCTTACGATAAAAATATTTACAATCCAATTATCAAATCGGAAATAGTAGATTGCGCTCCAATCGATAAAGGCCATATCAGTGTATATCTTTCACACTACTCTGTAGCGGTTATTAAAGAACATTTTTTAAAAGTACCTACAGTTTCTTTTGAAGTTTTTTCAAAAGAAGTGAAACAACCCTATAAAATTAAAAACATTAGTTTCTTTCCAATATCTAACAATGGTTTTACTACGAGTGTAATAAATAGTAATGGGGTAATAACCGGTGCAGGTTTCGAAACACCTGCCGAAGCTATGTACCTTGGTAAAAAACTGTTGTGTCTTCCTATTAAAGGTCAATACGAGCAAGCTTGCAATGCTGCTGCCTTGGAGCTATTAGGAGTAACAATAGTGCCCTCTATAGGTGCTAATTTTTCTAATTTGATAGAAAGCTGGCTGAATAAAGCTGCAGCACCTATTTTATCGTTACAATATAATACTTACGATATAGTACAGCAAGTAATAGAACAAGGAAGAACTTTGATGCAACCATCAGAAAATAGTCAGCCTGACAATAATTTCTGGTTACCAGGAAACATCGAGTATACTCCCGAAGCAAAATAAAATATGAATTGTATTACCGATAGTAATAAGAATGTAGTAGCTTATCTGCATAATATGATGATTATCGATTTGCAGCAGGAAAAAGTAATTGGATTGGTAATGGGAAACTGTGTATTTGGTTTACGGAAAGAACCCATAGGCAAATTATTCAATAATACTTTTCGACACCTTAATGGAGAGATAATAGCCATACTTGACGAAGAGAAAAAGAATAGCAAACCCACTAAACCCTCGGAGAAATCTTTTATTGTTGCTGCATGGACAATCTTAAACAATGTTCAGAATCATACCTGTATATGGATTGAGGAAAAGAAAAACTGGCACAAACAAGGATTATTGTTTTTTTTGCAACAGGATAAATAATAATTCTTGAATACAACATCAATCAGCGCAAAAGATTTTGGTAATAATTTTAAATGGGGCATAGCTATTTCAGCAGCTCAGAACGAAGGTGCCTATCTAGATGATGGTCGTGGATTATCTATATGGGATACTTTCGCCCGTAAATCTGGAAAGATTAAAGGGGGTATAAAACCAACCGATTGCTGCGACTTTTATCATCGTTATAAAGACGATTTATTGCTAGTCAAAGCACTTGGTTTTAATACCTTCCGTTTCTCTGTTTCTTGGAGTCGTATACTTCCCGATGGATTAGGAAAAGTAAATAAAGCGGGCATAGCTTTTTACAATAAACTAATTGATGAATGTCTAATAAATGGGCTGGAACCTATGATTACACTCTATCATTGGGACCTACCAAATGAACTGGAAAAAAAGGGTGGCTGGACGAGCCATCTGATGCGTAAATGGTTCGAACGTTTTACAACAATATGTGTCAATGCCTTTGGCGATAGAGTAAGTAATTGGGTAGTGATGAATGAGCCAAGTGGGTTTACTACCCTTGGTTATATGGTGGGACAACATGCCCCTGGTAAAATAGGTTTCGATGGTTATATGTCCGCAATTCACAATGCAGCTTTGTGTACTGCAGATGGTGGTAGAATCATTCGCAGTCATTCTTCTAAAGCCAATATCGGTACTGCTTTTTCCTGTAGCGAAGTAATTCCTTACAAAGACGAATTATTGCATATCAAAGCAGCATGTAAAGCAGATATTATTCTTAATAGAATTTTTATTGAACCAGCACTTGGAATGGGGTATCCCGAAGACGCCGATTTCCCCTTTCTGGAGAAACTCTACTTCCATTCCAAGGCTTGGAAATATACCCGGCAAATGCAGTTTGACTTCGATTTTATCGGTATTCAAAACTATTTCTCGCTTACTGTAAAGCATAATAGTATTATACCATATATCAATGCCTCCGAAGTAAAAGCATCTACTCGTAATGTGCCACATACAGATCTTGGATGGGAGATTAATCCTGAAAGCTTTTATAGAATGATAAAACGTTTCTGGGATTATGGCAACTTAAAAAGTATAATGGTTACCGAAGGAGGCGCATGCTTTAAAGATCAGCTGAAAAATGGCGAAGTAAACGATGATAAACGAATAGCATATTATCAGCAATACCTTGGGGCAGCATTAAAAGCAAAGCAGGAAGGCGTAAACCTCAATGGCTATCTTGCATGGACACTTACCGACAATTTCGAATGGGCTTTTGGCTACAATGCCCGTTTTGGTCTAATTCATGTGGATTTCGATACCCAGCTAAGAACCATTAAGAAATCGGGCTATTGGTTTAGAAACTTTTTGAAAGAAAAATAAGATTTTCTTATCTTTCACAACAAATCTAGTTTGATAATGAGTAAGTTTTAAAATCATAAAACAACCAAACTATAAATGGTAACATTCGCTTAACATTAAATTAATAATAAGTTAACACAAATGACGTGTTTTTGCATTCTCAAAACTATTTATGCAAAAATTATTACTCTCTTTAGCTTTTTTCATTATTCTATTTAGTTCCTGTACTAAGGATAGAGACACTACAACTCCAGTTGCAATTGCTATCACCAGCACAACATCTACTGCTGGCACGGTTGGATCTGTATTTAATTATACTATAAACACAAATACAATTGCTACTAGTTATGCTGCTTCTGGATTGCCAGCTGGATTAAGTATTAATTCATCAACAGGGGTTATTAGCGGTACACCAGTTAATAGCGGTACATATAGCGTTATAGTTAGTGCTACAAATGCAAACGGTACAGCCAGTGCAACAATTACAATTACAATAGGCACCATTCCTACGGTATTATTACATTACTGGAATTTTAATGATTACAATACGATACTAAACCAAACCACTATTCTGCCTACTAGTACTATTGGAGGTGGAAATATTACTTTCAATGCAAACTATTGCGATACATTTACTATTGCTGCTACTACTCCTAATAATAATGCAAGAAACGGTGATCCTGCTGGGTTTGCGCTTCGTGTTCGTAATCCTTCGTCTTATTTAATAATTGCAGCTCCTACTACCAATTATAAAAATATTGTACTGCAATATTCTGTAGCATTAAGTAGTGCAACATCTGCACCATTGATGGATAGCATTTATTATTCTACTGATGGTGTAAATTACATACCAGTTACCACTACAATCGGTCAATCTCCAGTTAGTACAACTTCTGCTCCATTAATGCTTGCTGCCGATCCTTCATATACTTTATTGAAATATGATTTTACTACTATTTCAGCAATAAATAACAATCCGAATGCTAAATTCAAAATAGCTTTTGCTAATGGTAATACCAATACAAAAGGGAATACCAGATTTGATAATGTAACAGTTGATGGGGTTCATCAATAAAATAACTTAACAAAAAAACTTTATTTATTACTAACAAAAGAATAATGAAATTTAATATAAAAAATATAACAGTTGTAGTTGGTGTAATAACAATAACTACTTTATTCACTCTTAAGGCAACAGCACAAATGGGTTATACCTATTATAATCAAGATAGCCTGAAAGGTTTTAAAATAAGCAATGGAAATAATGTAGTTAAAATAGGTACTATATTTTCTTCTTACCTAGATTTCAGAGATTACCCATCGGGCGTTACAAGAGATCTTACTAAAAATACTTTTAAACCGAAAGATGCTCGTATTGATATTACCGGAAAATCAGGAGAAGATTATGAGTATCATTTACAACTAGATTTTGCAGGTTGGGGTGCTACTTATGCTCCTGATGCTCAACCTTTGGATGATGCAAATTTTACTTACAAAGGATTTCGTAAATTATTCAATATTAATTTTGGATATGGTAAAGTACCATATTCTTTAAATTCTTTAGTAGAACATTATCAGAGTCCATATTGGGAGCGTCCACAAATTTCTAAAGGAGATGTTTTTTCTAGACGTGACTTGGGTATAAGATTCGACCGTTCTTTCTGGAACGACAAAATTCGTGCATCAGCAGGTATTTATACTGGAGTTGGCGAAGTAGTACTTGGTGCAACCAATGATCCTAGTGGAGCATTTGAATATATAGCAAGAGTTGAACTTTCTTATCCCGATGCAAGTAATCATGAAAAAGTAATTGATACTAAAGGAATTACAACTCCAAATATTGCAATAGGTTTGAATGGTCGATATTCTAAAAGAAATTTACCTGCAGGTACCAGCTTTTTAGCAGGAGAAACAGGTGCGTTATTAAATAGTAAAGATTCTGCATTGGACTATAAAGTAGTAGATGGTGAAAAGTATATTTTAGGGATGGATGTTTCTGTATTATGGAGAGGCTTTTCGGTACAATTTGAAACCAATACATTAAGAGGTACACCTCAGAATGCAAATAGTCCTTTACTGATGGGATTGCCTTACAGTGTTACTAAAGGATACTTTAATGCAGGTGGCTGGTATACTACACTTAACTACTTTGCAAAACCAATTAAATCTGTATTCTCAGTTCGTTACGATGAAATGAATGCAAGTGATTTAGTACAAGGAATTTCAAAACATATTTCTGCTGCAGTTTCTTATCAGGTAAAAGGATTTAATTCTATGATTAAAGCTGAGTTTGATAGGAACTTATCTGAAACAGAAAGTATTAATACCCATAAATGGGATAACGAATACAGAATAGGATGGCAGTTGGTAATTGATTAATTTTATTATCTATAAATACAGAATATGCAGCTTAACAAAAAGCCTTTAGTACTTTATTCAATGCTCTTTGTTTTAGCTGCATTTTCTATTCAGCATACTGCAATTGCAAATTCTTTAAGCTGTACTTCAATAAGTAGTAATGGTTTACAAATTTCATTCAATCTTTCTGCAACTACTCCTTTTTTATACCCGCCTTATGTGAGTGGGGTGATAAACGATAAAACCGATCCTGCTGCTAACCTAGGAATCGTGCTGGATATAAAAGAAAACAATAAAACATTATCCAGTTCTGAGTATAATATCTTAGCAGAAAGTGATAATATTAATGTTGTTGAAAAAGACCATATTATTATTACCAAAGAAGAAGGAAAAGCTATTATAAAAATTATTCCTTCATCGGTTGGGTACAGTAATATAACAGTAACTATAACCAAGAATAATAAAAGCGCTTCGATTGTTATTAATTATGCAGCTTCAGCAAGTTCTACCGAAAGAGCGTATTATCATACAGGTTCTTCCGATGCTTCCGCTGCTATTCTTTTGGATAAAGATTATATGGTAATAGGAGACGATGAAACGAATCAACTTTTTGTATATCATCGAACTAGTTCTGGTCTTCCTGTAAAGTCATATAACTATGCATCCTTTTTACACCTAGAAGATGCAGATGATGCAGGGGTAAGAGAGGTGGATTGTGAAGCAGCTACAAGAAGTTTAAAACATCCTGAAATAGTATACTGGACAGGCTCCATGAGTAATGGAGGTAAACGATTTGAGGAAAAACCTAATCGTAGTCAGATTTTTGCTACAGTAATTTCTGGCGCTGGTACCGAGACTAAGTTTGAATTCAAAGGAAGTTACTCCAAACTTCGTAAATATCTTATAAAATGGGGAGATGAAAATGGGTATCATTTATCTTCCGCTGCTAATTATGGGGAGAAGCCAAAACAGATTAGTGGTTTTAATGTAGAAGGTATTGTTTTTGGTCCTGATAGTACTACTCTTTATATTGGTTTCAGAGCACCTCAAGTACCAGTATCCAATAGAACCAATGCACTGATTGCTCCCATAGTAAACTTCGAACAATGGTTTAATAATGGTAAACCATTGAGTAAGCCCGTTATAGGGAAACCTATTGAATTGAATCTTGATAAAAGAGGTATTAGAGATATTATCAGATTAGCCGACAACTCTTATTTAATAATTGCAGGAAATGCTGATGCGGTAAGAAATACTGCTTTGTATAAATGGACTGGTTTAGCAACAGATGTTCCTGTTAATTTAAATATTCCTGGTATTAATAGTCTAGCAGCTGAAGCGGCTGTTGAACTTTTAGATGATGGGAAACCTACCGGTAAAATTCAACTGATTTGCGATGATGGTTCTACCGAATGGTACAATGATGGTAATGCCGCCAAGAACCTTGATGGAAGATTCAAAAAGTTTAGGAGCATGGTAATTAGTATTGTTAATCCCTAAGCTAGAGAGTATTTATTTACTTAAAGACTTAATACGTTTAAAGATTAATATTTTAGGTAAAGAGCAATAATAAATTATATGCTTATGATTATCTTGGATGTACCAATTCAATAGTGCTGCTTAAATCTATTTCTTTTCTAAAAATAATATTCCAAAAAAAGTCCTGATACTTCTTATTTACTTTCCAGAACCCTAAAGCATTAAATCTTCTATAAGAAGAATTAATGGTAAGTGATGGAGCGTAATTAATCCAGCCATACTGGGCAACACGATTAGCTACGTCTACATCATCACCATAAAAAGTAAGACTGGTATTATAACCACCTGCATAATCAAGAATATTGGCATAAACAAAAGCATTCCCTCCAATCATTATCGCGCCTCTATTAGTTTTCTGAACAATAGTATTAATCACTGGGTAAGAGATGAGTTGACTAAACAGGGATAAATTACGAGCAAAAAAACTACTGTCGAAATAAAAATAAGCGCCAGTAGCAGCCACCACATTTTTGGGAAGAAGTGCTTTTACCCCATTAGAAATCCAATCAGTATCAGGAATGCAGTCTGCATCCAGCTGAGCAATGATAGATCCGGTGGCAGCAAGTCTTGCACATTCTCTTGCTTGATTGGTTCCTTTCTTGATTTCCTGGAGTAAAATGAAATTGGTTAAGCCCTTACGTTGAATATAACTTTCAATCACAGCATATGTATTATCCGAAGATGCATTGTTTACAATGATTACTTCATAGTTGGGATAGTCCTGGTTTGCAATGGCTTCCATACAATTGGTTATGTAATTCTCTTCATTGTATGCAGGAATAATCACGGATACTTTTTGCATATATTTATTTGACTTTAGTATTAAATAGTTGCTTGTTTAAAAAAGAAAGAATGTATAATATTAGCACTACAATCAGTGCTGTAACGCCGAATGTAGAAAAGCTATTAAACAGGTTTTCTATTTTTAATAACGGCATTAATATATACCCAATAGTCACCCAACCACCTGTCCAGAATAGGGCTGAAATAAATAGTATTGGAATATAACGTTTTGCAGGAATGTGTAACAAACCACTGGCAACAGAAATATAGCCTCTAAGGAATGGCGTTATTCTTCCTATGAATAACAATGACCCTCCTCTTTGATGAATACTTAACGTTAACTGTTTAATTTTCTTATAAGGGATTGGTAGCCAGGAAGGAATTATTTTCTTCAGATAAGTTTTGCCATAATAAAATAAAAAGTATATCAATAAAGTGCCGGTGATATCGGCACTAACAGCTATTATAAATACTGCTGGGAAGAATAAAATATGCTGACGGGATAATGCTCCAAAATAAAATAAAATTATTTCATTGGGAAAACTTGGTACCCCTATTTCCTGCAGGAATACAAGGATAAAAATTAATATATATCCATACTGTACAATATTATGAAGTAGTTCTGTCAGCATTGAACGGATTAATTTATAGTCGTATATTTTGTAAAGTAAAAAGGGATGTGTTAATTTAAAGTATCCAGAAAGTTATCTTATTGTTACCAGGTTTTATATAGCTGTTTAATGTTAGAAAGTCGTCCATTAAATTGTTGAAAACATTTGCCTTAAAATCATATTATCCCCTTCACAATTACATAACTTTAAGTTAATCATTTCTAAACATACCCTATGATTTCTTTGCAAAACCAAATGGAAATGAAACAGGTATTTACAGTAACCTTGTTCTTTATTTATCTTACATCTTTTTCTCAGAACGATCACAGCCATCCAAACATTTTTATTATTACTTTAGACGGATATCGATGGCAGGAAGTTTTTAATGGTGCAGATCCTTCTTTGCTTTCCGATAAAAAATATGTAACAGATACTGCTACTGCAATTGCAAGATGGGGTGATAGTAGTATTGACTTAAGAAGAAAGAGACTAATGCCTTTTTTCTGGAATGTTATTGCTAATAAAGGCAGCTTATACGGAAATAGAAATTATGACAATAAAGTAGATGTAAGTAATCGGTACAAAATATCCTACCCTGGGTATAATGAAATATTTACTGGCTATCCGGATCCTGAATTTATTCCTAATCTACCTAAATATAATCATAACGAAAATATCTTTGAAGCTCTTAATAATACCGAAACCTACAAGAATCAGGTAGCTGCATTTTGTTCCTGGAATATACTGCCTTATATATTAAATAAGGAACAATGCAGTTTTCCTGTAAATGCTGGATATGAAAATATAAATAATGAAGAGGATTCTACTGAAACGAGCGTAATAAATGCCTTGCAGGATAATGTAGAAGTTAAGGAACATACCCGCTATGATGAATTTACTTTTATGTATGCAAAAGAATACCTTAAAAAACATCATCCTAAAGTGATGTTGATAGGCTTTGGTGAAACAGATGAGTTTGCCCACGCACGTCGCTACGATATGTACTTACAACAGGCCAATAAAATAGATAATATGATTGGTGAATTGTGGTACGAAGTACAGCAGAATCCTTATTATAAAAACAATACTATTTTTATAATAACTACCGACCATGGCAGAGGTAAAAAGCATAACAGATGGCCTTATCATTTTTCCGTGATAAAGGGTTCTGGCGAAGCCTGGATGGCTTTTATGGGAACTCCGCTTGTGGCAGAAGGTGAAGTGAAAGTATCGGGACAATTATATCAAAAACAAATTGCTTCTACCATTGCATACTTGGCAGATCAAACTTTTAATCCAAAACATAAACCTGGGGAGAAAATAGCACTGAAAAAAATATATAGTCAACAAGAAAATCAGGTACAGACTTTTAAATATTTGGATACTAAAGTTATTGCTGCAAATTAAAAAACAAAAAGGATATTTAATTTTTATTAGGACTATATAAAATATATACTAACATTAAAATGATGATTCCTAACCAAAAAAGGATATTAAATCCATTACTTATTTTCATAAATATTCTTGGTTTTATACCTTGAACTTCCCATATATTTCTTTGATTATACCATTTAAAAAAACTAGAATAAAATCGCTTAGGATTTTTGAAGCCAGCTCTTTTAAAGAATATTATTTTAATACCTATGGCAAAAAGAACTAATAATAAAGCTATTATGGATTGTAGCATGGCATTCAAATCATTTGGCTGTAAATTTCTAGCATTATTATAACTAAGAAAATTAAATTATTGTTACCTATCTATTATCATTTATTTAGTACTGTAACATTGTAACTATTATAACAGTTCATGAAATCGTTTATTGATAAATACTTTTACTTTTTTCTAGCAATAGCAATTGCTATTAATGTTCCTGGATTATTGTTGGGTGTATTGGATCAGGATAGTGCTTTATACGCTAGCATTGCGAAGACTATTGTTACTAAAAATGATTGGTTGAATCTTTATTCCTATGGAACCGACTGGCTAGATAAACCCCATTTCCCTTTCTGGATGGAAGCTTTCAGTATGAAACTGTTTGGTATAAATGCGTTTGCATATAAACTTCCTTCCTTTATTTTCTGGTTAATAGGAAGCTGGTATACTTATAAACTTGCTGTATTAATATATAATAAAAATGTAGCTCAGTTATCGGTGATTATTTACATGACAGCATTGCACATATTGCTGGCGAATTTTGATGTACGTGCCGAAGGATTCTTAACGGCTTTAACTATTGCAGCTATCTATCATTTGATATGCTGGAATAACCAATTCTCTTACAAACATTTTATACTGGCGGCACTTACAACAGCTATGGCTGTAATGACAAAAGGTATTTTTATTACCATCTCTATTGGAGGTGGATTAGTCTGGTATTGTATATGGACAAATCAGTATAAAAGACTCCTGACTATTAAAAATATTTTCTTTATACTACTGGTAATTATATTATGTTTTCCAGAGCTGTATAGTTTATATTATCAGTTTGATCTTCACCCCGAAAAAGTAGTATTCAATAAAACGGGTGTATCGGGAATAAGGTTCTTTTTATGGGATAGTCAGTTTGGTAGATTCTTCAATTCGGGGCCTATAAAAGGGGAAGGAGATATTAGTTTTTATTTACATACTACTATTTGGGCTTTCCTACCTTGGTCTTTTATTTTAATACCAGCTATATGGCAACAGTTTTCCAAAAGAGCGGAATATAGAAGCCCTTCTCTTATGAAATATATTACTGGTAGTGCCCTGATTAGCTTTTTACTTTTTAGCTTTTCAAAATTCCAACTACCTCATTATATAGTTATTCTGTTTCCTCACTTTGCTATTATCAGTGCTACCTATCTTCTAAGCAATTTGAAGGAGAATATTTACTTAAAGTTAAGTAGCATTCAACTGGTAGTTTTTACCTTGGTATATGTATTAATTATTGTTTTATTATACTATGCTCACATACCATACTCTTTTTTATTAATAGGTATTATCAGTATTATATATATACTATTTATGTGGATAATCATCCGCAATTACCAATACTCTATTTTATTAGTTGGGTTAGGTATTGCTTCCATTTTATCTATATTTCTTTTCGGAGGTTTTTATCCATTTCTATTTCAATATCAGGCAGGTATGCAGGCAGGTAGAACTATCTCTACTAAATATCAAGGGTTGCCTGTAATGGAATGGAATATTGAAAATAGTGGGTTACTTAGATTTTATACTACCAGTTCAATTGCTATATTGAAAAATGATAAGGAATTAAATCATTCTCTTGTGCAGAATAGTACATTATTATTGTTTACAAAACCCCAGGAAGCCGATAGTCTAAAAGCTAAAGGATACCATATACAGCAACTGGAACAGTTTGATTTATTTAGGGTGACTATGTTGAATACAGAATTTTTAAATCCTGCTACCAGAAGCAATACACTACAAAAGAGATGTCTGCTACTAGTGAGTCGATAATTTATTACTGATTAATTATAGTAGTTCTTATTTTCTGCTCGTATCCAAAAGCCCACTGATTATATAATACTGATATAGCTGTACCTATTAAGGAACCTATGATCCCTCCAACTATTACATCGCCAGGAAAGTGTTTGCCAACATATACTTGAGCATAACAAATTATGGCAGGCCATATCCATAATAGCCAGTACTTTTTCCCATTAATAAATTGAATACTATAAAACCAGAATGCTGCTAAAGCAAAGTGATTAACAGCATGAGATGATGGCATAGAATATCTACCGGCACAACCTATCAGATTTCTTAAAAGATACATCGTGTCCTGATCGTAGCAAGGACGAAGGCGCATGAATAATGGCTTTAATAAGGATGAAGCAAAAACATCGGACATTGCTACTGTGAGTACCGATAGTAGTATAAACTTTAATGCATGCTCCCTATTGTGCATAAAAGCCCAGATGATTACAAAAATATAAAGCGGTATCCAGGTAGAGGGTTCTCTTAATAATAACATTACTGCATCCAGTTTTGTGCTGGTAAGGTGTAATTGGATAAACTTGAATGCTTCTTTATCAATGATTTCCAGATTTGAAAACAACTTCATTTTATACAGTGTTTAACACAAAGTAATATTGGGTATATTAAGGTATGGTTAATACATTGTTATCTCATTATTAAGGATTAAATATTTAAAATTTTGCCTAATATTTTTAAAGGAATAGAAAATAAAGCTATATTAATAAAAAATTATCCTATTTTGTTGATAGAATTTAATAATTAGTTAATACACCTAATGCAGCTATTTCTATTGATACAAATAAGTTTGCAAAAATGGACATTATGAAAAGAATATTACTTGTATTAGTTGCGTTTTTAGCATTTGCTAAAACCAATATTGCACAAAAGTTTACCGCAGGAAATCTGGTGGTGTACAGAGCTGGCGATGGAGTAGCTGGATTAAGAAGCGTGGCTACTTATGCTTATTTAGATGAATATACTCCTACAGGAACTCTGGTAAGATCTATAAAATTGCCAGGATTAGCAGCAGAAGCTACTGCTCCAAACTTAAGAGTTACTATCAGTGGTTCTTCTACCAGTGAAGGGTTCATTACCCGTTCTGCCAATGGGTTGTACCTCATTACAGAAGGATATAATGCTGATACAGGTACTTTAGCTATTGCTAAAACTACCGCTGCCGCTACCAATAGAGTAGTTGCTACTGTAGATGTAAACAGTACTATTAATTCTTCTAATGCATCTCCTAGTTTTTCCAGTGGAAACAATTTTAGAGCTGCAGCATCAGTTGATGGAAATAGCTTTTATGTTGCAGGTGGTGCTACCGGTATTGCCTATATGCCTATACAAGCTGGTGGTATAGATTCTGCAACAGCTTTATCTACTACTGTTAAAAATATACGTTGTGTAGAAATCTTTGGTGGACAATTATATGTAGCTACGGCTTCTGGTTCTGCTGTAAGAGTAGGTACTGTTGGTACTGGTTTACCAACTACTTCCGGACAAACTATTACCAATCTTCCTGGTGTAACCCTTACAAAGAGTTCTCCTTACCAGTTTTTCTTAGCTTCTTTACCTGCAGGTCAGGTATTGTACATTGCCGATGATTCTGCTGGTATCAGAAAATATTCATTAGTATCGGGTACTTGGGTAGCAAACGATTCTTTAAAAATAACTGCTGCAAATGCAGGTGCTGGTTTTAGAGGAATTACTGGCACTGTACAAGGTAGCAATGTTGGTTTATATGTAACTTATGCAGGTACTACTTCGGGTATTTATGCTGTAGCTGATAATACTGGTTTCAATGCTAGCATTATGACAGCGGTTGCTGTACCAGTAGCTACTGCTGCTGCCAATACTGCTTTTCGCGGTATAGCATGGGCACCTTTAGCTACTCCACTGCCTATTCATCTTACCAACTTCAACGCTGCTTTACAGAATAATAAAGTATTGGTTAGCTGGATTATGGATAACGAATCTGGTGAGAAAAATTACGAAGTAGAAAAAAGTACCGATGGTAAAAGCTATAACAGTTTTAGCAGCGTTACTCCTTTTAATACTGGTAACAATAAATATTCAGTAACCGATGCTAATTTCAATGCAAAAGGTACCGCATACTATCGTTTGAAAGTAACGGATATGGATGGTAAAATTACTTATAGCACTATTGCTGTTGTGAATGGCAATGCAAAACCAGTAACTATTAGTGTTTATCCTAATCCTGCTACCGATTTCTTAGTGGTAAATCATCCGGTAGCTAAAAATGCTGTACTTAAAATACACAGAATAGATGGTACTTTATTAGCTACTCAAAAAGTAAATGATGGCAATGCACAAACCTATATTTCTGTAAACAATCTTGCAAAAGGAAACTATGCTATTTCTTATAGCGATGAACAACAATTAGAAACAGTGTTGTTTAATAAGCAGTAATACTGGAGCTAGGAGTGAGGAGACAGGAGAATACAAATTTGATATTTTGATAATGAATACATTTCTGTAGTCTTAATATACATTAAAAAGAAAGGAGTTTAAGAGGAATATTCCTCTTAAACTCCTTTCTTTTTAAACACATGGGTCTGTATTCCTCTTTGCCTGTATTACTTTGTGCCTATGTGCCTCGTTGCCTTTGTGCCTTGTATTACCCTGCAAAAACCAACACCGTTACCACCTCACTCCATTTACCAGCAAGCTCCCCTTTATGTATATAAATGGCTTTGTACTTCCATATACTATCGGTACTAGGTAATGCCCCAACATCCAAATAATCGGCATACTGACTTACATTAATCAATACAAAACCTTTAGCATCTCCAATATCGCGCCATAACTGAAAGCCTTGATAAATACCCTTACTGGCATGTAAGATAGGATGACCACCACTGGCCAGTTTTACCGTAAGGTTTGGTTTACCTTCTTCTGGTTTGGCTGGAGTAACTTCTACCCAAATTCCTAAATCAAAACCAATACTAGCGGTAAAATTGGGGCTTTCGGAACAGCTTTTAGCCAATTTTGTTAATGCAGAATGCATATTCACCATTGGTACTCCAGGTAGTTTTACCGGCAATGGGTTTAATGTAGGAATATCACTTAATACTTCTTTGCCATGACCACGAATTATGATCACCTTATGCTCGGTTAAACTTTTACTATGAAGCAAAGTTTCATTGCTTATATCCAGCACAAACTGCATATAGGTATTTCCATCTTTGAAGTTGGTAACTTTATCTGCATCCAATTTCAAAACATCTTTATACTTATCAATTTTAGAGCAAAAGTTATTACTCTGTTTACCCAACTCTACTTCATTCGTTTCTATAGAAAGTGCCATAATATTATTTTTAATAGATTACCATTAATAGGGATGTAACCAAACCCTTGTTGTACATTTATTACTACACTAGTAGGTGCCTGAAAATATGGCTACTATTGTAGTAAACTTTTTTGGAAGAATTGGGGGGTACTGCGGGCACTGGGCAGTACAGCCCTATCGCGCGGGCACATGCCCAAACCCTTTGTTGGCATTGAAGAATGGGTACCCAATGGTATTTTTGATAGTAACCCATTTGAAAGTCTTAGGTAGAGTACTCAAAGTATTAGTTTGAATGCGCTGGAATCTATTTTGGCTCAGCAAGTATAGTTTTTCAGCTACGAAAAACACTTTTAGCCGATCGAAAAACTGTTTTTGCTGCGTTAAAAACTGTTGCTGCGGTACCAAAAACTGATTCAGACTGCTGAAACTGTTTAGTTCAAAACGTGTAGAACTATTATTGGCAGTGAAAATGATTGTTTGGTAAGTGCTTTTAGTACGTTTAAAGCTGTTAATAATAAAACCAGTAGGTATTATAAGTATGTTATTGTGGCAAATGAATGCTGAAAGCTGCTCCTCTAACCCCTTTCTACTATATGTTTTACTAAACATTTTCGTTATTTATCCAGCGATAATTAGCTGGAATGCGATGTAAACATAGTCTATTACAATTACAATCTAATTTAAATTTTTAAATAAATATTTTATTTATTTTAAAGAAGATACATAAAGTTAATATTAGCGTAACATTAATTTAACATTGAAGTGGGATGTTTGCGCTTTGAAACTAACTAGGAATGAGCATTTATGGTTATTCCTTCTTCCTCCTTTTAAAGATTCTGGTTTTTTAAAGAGCAAACAGTAATTTAATAATATGAGCAATTTTACTACCACTAAGGTTACTAAATTCAGTAACTTATTTTCTGGAAAAAAGAAGTTTAATGTTTTGCCTATAGTGGCTTTAATGCTAACTAGCTTCTTGGGTGCATTTAATAATAATGTCCATGCACAAACCAGTACTATTAGTTCCACTAGTCAGGTTGCAGCAAATACTGCTGTACTTCCTAGTACAACAAATCTGGTAGTTTCTCAATTTAAAATTGTACAGTCAGGTGGTAATGGTACTTTAACAGCAATTGCTGCTGCTGCTTCTGGTACCTATACTAGTGCTGATATATCAGCTGGTTTTCAGCTTTGGTATAGTACTTCAAGTACTTTCTCTACCGGAACTGCAACTTCACTAGCTTCTGTATCTTCTGTTGCAACGGGTTCTGGTGAACCGCTTGCTTTTAACGGAATTTCTAAATCATTATCCAATGGTACTTATTATTTTTATATTACTACCAGCATTAGTAGTAACATAGTAACTGGACATACAATTATTGCTTCTTCAATTGCAAATACTGCTTTTACATTTTCTACTGGTTCTGCTACTGGTTCTGTTACAGCAGGTGGTACACAAACCTTAACAACAACCAGTACAGTTAGTGCCAACTCTCAAGTAGCTGCGGCGTCAATAAATGTAAGTGCTGCCAATCAGGTAATTTCTCAAATTAAAATAGTTCAGGCATCTAGTTCCGCAAATCTTACGCAACTTATTGTAAGTACAACTGGTAATTATACTGCGGCTGATCTAGTATCTTCAAAGGTACAATTATGGTATAGTACTTCTAGTACCTTTTCTACAAGTACATCTACTTCATTAAAAACACTTACTTCTACCTCCGCAGGTTCTGGCGAAACATTTACTTTCTCTAGTTTAAGCCAAAATTTGCCAGTAGGTACCTATTACTTATATGTTACAGTAGATATTTCTTCTTCGGCTGTTCCTGGTCATTCTATTACCGCTGCTACTATTGCTAATACTGCATTTACTTTTTCTGCAGGTTCTTCATCAGGTTCTGTTTCTGCAGGTGGTACACAAACTATTGCAATTAGTGCTATAAATTCTGCCAATCAGGTAGCTGCTAATACTAGTGTTAATATAGGAACTTCTTCTTTAATCATTTCACAATTTACTGTAGCACAGTCATCCGTTAATTATACCCTTAACCAGCTAGTGGCTGCAACTACTGGTACTTACGTAGGGTCTACCGATATAAATACTACATCAGGCTATGGGGTAAAACTTTGGGTAAATACTTCCAATACTTTACCTACTTCTCCTATAAGTACACTGTCTTCTAGTTCAACAGGGGCTGGCGAAACATTCACTTTTTCTAGTTTAAGCCAGACATTAACAGCTGGTACTACCTATTATTTCTTTATAACAATAGACCTTGCTAGTACTGCCGTTCCTGCACATACTATTACTGCTTCGGCTATTGCCAATACAGCATTTACTTTCTCTAACGGTTCATCTGTTTCTGGTTCCAATACAATTGCTGGTTCTGTTGTAGCAGCTGGTAAACAAACTTTTACTGCAAATAGTACTTTTAGTAATGCTACTGCACAGGTTGCTTCTGCAGGAGTAGCCCCTTCTACCACCAACCTGGTATTATCTAATATAAAACTGGTTCAGGCTTCTGCTACAGGTACTCTTACTGGGCTTTCTGTAACTACCTCTGGTACTTATGTAGCTGCAGATATAACAAGTAATAAAATTCAACTTTGGTATAGTACGGCTTATCCATTTGTGGCTGCTAGTTCTACTTCCTTAAAAACACTTACTGCTGCTTCTACAGGTACTGGTGAAACCTTCAATTTTACAGGGTTAAGTAAGTCTTTAGCTGCAGGTACTTATTATTTTTATATAACTGCTGATTTAACTTCAAGTGCTACTGCAGGACATACCATTAATGTAAATTCAATTGCTAACACTGCATTTACGTTAACACCATCTACCAATTCTTCTGTTGGTTCTATTTCTGCTGGTGGAGTACAAACGATTGGTACTGCTGTTCTAGCTACTCCTTCAGTATTAGCTGCAGGTAATATATTGCCAGGATCATCGAGCCAAATAATATCAAATTTTACTATTGCGCCTTCTAGTAGTACTAGTTTTACAGGATTAAGTTTTGCCACAACGGGTAATTATACTTCAACAGACATAAATACTGCTACTGGTTATGGGGTAAAACTTTGGGTAAATACTTCCAATACTTTACCTGCTTCTCCATTGGCTACTATTAGCTCCGTAACAGGTGGTGGCGAAACATTTAATTTTCCTAGTTTCAGTTCTACATTAAGTGCAGGTTCAACTTATTATGTATTTATAACTGTAGATTTAGCCAACTTGGCTACTGCAACTGCAGGGCATACCATTACTGCATCTACCATTGCTAGTTCTGGTTTTACAGTAACTGGTACTTTAGCGGGTGCTGCTACTGCAGGTGGTACACAAACAATAGGTACTTCTAGTACAATAAATACACCTACTGCAATTACAGCAGCAACGATATTGCCTGCAACCAATAATTTAGTTATCTCTCAATTTAAACTGGTTCAGGCTGTTAGTAATGCAAATCTTACTGCTATTAGCGCTACAACTACTGGTACGTATGTGGCTGCAGATATAAATACTGCTACTGGTTATGGGGTAAAACTATGGATAAGTTCTGCTGCTACATTTGGTGGAGCAACACCTACCCAGGTGGGTACTACTCAAATTTCTAATTCTACAGGAGCTGGCGAACCATTTACTTTTAATGGTTTTTCCCAAGCTTTAACTGCTGGAACTACTTATTATTTTTATATAACTGCCGATGTTGCAAATGCTGCTACGGTAATAGCTGGGCATACCATTACTGCTTCGGCTATTGCCGCCTCTGCTATTACTGTTGATGCAGGTACAATTGCTGGAACGGTAACTGCGGGGGGTACACAAACTATGGGTACCACCACCACCATTAGTGCCAATGGTACTATAGCGGCAGCCAATATAGCTACTGGAACAAATAAACTTATTTTATCGCAAATAAAACTAGCTCAAGTTAATACTGCTGCTAACCTTACAGCACTTTCTTTTAGTACTAGTGGTTCTTATGTAGCGGCAGACTTAGCTTCTTCCAATTTTCAACTTTGGGTTAGTTCTGCTAATTCTTTCCCATCAAGTGCAGCTACTTTATTGAGTACTGTAACTTCTGCAGCTAATGGTTCGGGTGAATCAAACCTTAGTTTTTCTAGTTTCACCCAAGCATTAGCAGCGGGAACAACATATTATTTTTATATTACTACCGATGTTGCTGCAGCAGCTACTGCAGGGCATACTATTAGTGTTTCGGCTATTACCAATACTGCCCTTACCCTTTCGGCGGGTTCAGCATCTGGTTCTGTTGCTGCAGGTGGTTTACAAACTTTAATTACCAGTACTATTAGTTCTACCAGTCAGGTTGCTGCTTCTTTTGTTGCAGCAGGTACAACAAGTTTGGTTATTTCTCAATTTAAAATAGCCCAATCAACTACTGTCAATTTTACACAACTTAGTGCAACTACTACTGGTACCTACATAGCGGCAGATGTAACAGGGGTAAAGCTTTGGTATAGCACAGCTGCTTCTTTCGATGGAACAGCTACTCAACTTGGTTCTACTCTTACTCCTGCTTCTACCGGAGCTGGCGAACCATTTACTTTTAATGGATTTACGCAAGCATTAACTGCAGGTGGAACTTATTATTTTTATATTACAGCCGACCTGTCTAGTACTGCTACAAACTTAAGTACAATAAAAGTTGCTGCGATTCCCAATTCAGCTTTTACTTTCTCAGCAGGTACTGCCACTGGTTCTGTTTTAGTTGCTGGTATACAAACTTTCTATTATGCTAGTCCGGCAAGTACTATTAGTTCTACCAATCAGGTAGGTACAAATAGTAGTTTAATGCAAGGTGCATTAACACAAGTAATTTCTCAATTTAAAATTGCCAATACTTATCCAGGAAATCTTAATGCTATTATAGCCGCTACTACTGGTACTTATTCTGCTTCCGATATAGTAGCTTCTAGTGTAAGACTTTGGTGGAGTGGTTCTTCTACTTTCTCTGTTAAAACCTCAACTTTGGTTAGTACTATCAGTTCAATTTCAACAGGGTCGGGCGAAACGTTTAATTTTACAGGTCTAAATCAAAACCTAGTATCGGTAGGTAGTAATTATTTTTATATTACTATTGATGTAAGTACATCGGCTACTGCCACCCACACAATTACTGCTTCGGCTATTGCTAATGGAAGTTTCACTTTTTATAATGGAACTAGTACAGGATCGGTGACTGCAGGAGGTACACAAACCATTGTTGCACAATCGGGTAATTTTACCCCGGGAAATCTAGCTATAATAGAAACTAATCCTGGTAGTACAACATCTAACGTAACAGCTAACGTTTTAGATGTTAATCCTACAAATGGAACTGGTTATGCTACTTTAATACCATTAAACGATGGTAATGGTAATACAATGAGATTTAGTGGTTCTGCTACTTCTACTGCGTATGGTAGTTCAACACTTGACAGATCTTTATTTACTTTCATGGGAGCATTAACAAGTACTTATACTGTAAATGCAAATACCATTACTACAAGAGGAATAGGAACAATCAGCAATAACAAAACTATGAGTCTTGCTGGTACTTATACTGGTGCATCTGGTAGCCAAACCAGAAGTGCCACTTCTATTGATAATACAAATTTTTATGTAGGCGATCAGGGTGGTGTTTACTATGTAGGTACTCCAACTGCTACTACAGCTAGTAATAACGTAAGAGGGGTAAAAGCATTTGGTGGTAATATATATGCTTTACAAAATTCAGCAACTACCCCTATTTTATCTCAAGTTACCATATCAAGTGGTGCTGTTACTTTAACGGCTTTATCTGGCATAGCTAATGATGCCAACGTAGCTGATTTTTATATGGTTTCTTCTACCAATACTTTAAACTACGATGTTATCTATGTAACCTTAAACTCTACGAGTCCAAACTTTGGAATTAAAAAATATGTATTCGATGGTACCAACTGGAACTTAAGCGGATCGGTTTATACTCCTACTGTAAATGGTATTTTAACTGCATTATATGGTATTTGTGCAGTAAATAATGGTAGTGCTGTAGATATTTATTGTTCTGTTGGTCAAGGTGCTACAGCAGGGAATAGTATTATTAAACTAAATGATAATCCTGCTTCAGGAATTACAGGAACGGCCAATTTTACTACAGTAGGATTGGTATATACTGCTCCTAGCACGCTTACTTTAAAAGGCTTAGATTTTGCTCCGGTTAATGTGCCTTCTATTTCTGCTTCCCATTTGGCCGCTGCTACTTATTGTCCTTCTGCCACGGTTACAGATTTAGATGTTACTGCATCGGCAGGTAGTGGCTCTACCCTTACCTATTTATGGTATAGTAATACCAGCAACTCAACAGTAGGGGGAACCCTGGTTGCAACTCATAGTGGCATTGCTTCCGGAACAAAAGATACTTATACACCATCTTCTACAAATGCTACTGCCAGCGATATTGTTACCTATTATTATTGTGTAGCTATGAATGCTTATGGCTCTTATGTCACCTCTTCTGTGGCAGCTATTACGATACATCATGGAGTATCAGCTTCCGTTACATTAGATAATACCAATAATAGTCTTTGTTCTTTAAGTAGTACAGCACTTACTTATACAGCTACTCCTACCAATGGTGGAGCTTCTCCTACCTATACTTGGAAATTTTCTACCGATGGAGGTACTTCTTATTCTACTGTTGGTGGTAGTACAAATCAGTATACAACTGATAATAATTTAGCAGCAAGTAATAATTATCAGGTGATGGTTATCTTAACCTCCAATGCTACTTGTGTTTCCAACACGAATAGTCAGGCTAGTTCTACTGCTTCTACTTTAGTAATTACCAGTGCAGTTACCCCTACGGTATCTATTGCTGGTTCTAACTCCGTTTGTACAGGTACAAAAGTTACTTATTCTGTAAGTAATCCTACCAATGGGGGTACTACACCTACATATCAGTGGTCTTATCAAACTGATGGAACAAATTGGGTTACTGATAATGTAAATACTAATGCGAATACTTCTTTAGATTTTACCCCTTTAAGTACAAATACTAATAATATCGTAAAACTGGTAATGACATCCAACGATGCTTGTGCCTCTGGCAATGCATCTACAACTTTAAATATAACAGCAAATGCATATACAAACGCTTCGGTTGTTTTATCGGGAAGTAGTAGTATAAGACCAGGTGTGGCTACTACTTATACTGCTACTCCTACTAATGGAGGTACAGCACCTTCCTATAACTTTAAAGTAAATGGCAACAGTGTACTTAGCAGTGCTGCTAATACATATACTACCAATACATTGAAAAATGGTGATGTGGTAAATGTTGAAATTAAGCCAGGTGGTACAGGTTGTTTTAATAATCCTTCTACTGCTGTAGCTTCTCTTACTCCTATAACAATGACGGTTTCTAACGTTCCATTTACACCAGGTAATATTGTAGTATACAGAACAGGGGATAGTACTGCACAAATAGGTACTGCTGCTGCACCGGTAGTACTGGCTGAATATACACCTGCTGGTTTATTGGTTCAGTTACAAAGATTATCTGCTAACGATCAAGTTACTAAAACAATTACTGCAAGTTCTAATGCTACTGAAGGCGAAATGACCCTTTCTGCCAATGGACAGTTTTTGGCATTGCCTGGTTACTATACTACAGTTGGTACAGCAGCAGTTTCTGGAACTTCAACTAGAGTAGCTGCTACAGTAAATAATACTAACACCGTTGACCTTTCTACTCAATTATCCGATTGGACAACTTCTGTACCTAGAGGAGTTGTAACACAAGATGGTTCAGCTTTTTGGATTTCCGGAGCAAACGGTATTCGTTATGCAGTTCTTGGAGCCTCTAATTCTACTTCTTTTAATACCAGTACTTCTATAAGATCAATTAATATTTTTGGTAATACTTTGTATTACGACGATCAGTCTAATTTTTATTCTTATGGTACACCTGCTGCTACTGCAGGTAGCAGTACTACATTAAAATCACAATTAAATTCTGTATACAATTATTGTATGTTCGATTTAAGTCCTACAGAATCTGGCTACGATGTATTATACATAGCAGATGATGGTGGTAATATTTATAAATTCTGTAAAGTAAGTGGTACCTGGACAGCTTATGGTTCGGTTGCAGCTACTACTATCAGAGGTTTAACAGGTTCTGTTAATAATGGTACAGTAACTTTATTTGGTACTTCAGGCTGGTCTACTGTTTCTTCTACTTCTAATAATATATATACTTTCTCAGACAATACAGGCTATCAGGGAACAATGAGTGGTAGTATTACTACTTTAGTTTCGGGTGTTACATCGGGATACTTCGCCTTTAAAGGGGTTGCATTTGCACCTACATCAATTACTACACAACCTTCAGATGTATCTGTTTGTTATACAGGTGTAGCTACTTCCTTTACAGTAGCCGCTACTGCAGGTAATGCAAATATTTATACCTATCAATGGCAATTGTCTACCGATGGTGGTACCACATTCACTAATCTTACTAACGGTGGTGTGTATAGCAATGCTACAACTGCTACTTTAAATATATCAAATTCAAGTGGTTTAAATAGCAATAAATACAGATGTGCTGTTACCTATATGGGTAGTTATGTAATGAACAGTTATGCTGCTACTTTATCTGAGTATTCTCATATACCAACAGTAGTGGTTGCCACCGATCCTCAGGTAGGTGTTACCTCTGTTTGTAATTTAAATACTACAGTTACTTATAAAGTAAGTAGTGCTACTTATATTGGCAATACCCCAAGTTACCAATGGTCTATTTCAAAAGATGGAGGTTCTTATAGTAATGTTGGTACTAATAGTGATCAATATACTACTTCCAGTTCTTTGACTGATGGTTCTAATTATTCTATTAAACTGGTAGTAACCAGCAATGATGCTTGTTTGGCAGTGTCTCATACCACTGCAACTTCCAGTCCATTGTCTTTAAATATTCAAGGTACAATTACACCAACAGTTTCTACTGATAAATCTACTTCAGAAACGGTATGTAGTGGAACTGCTATTACCTTTACCCCTACGGTACAATATGCAACCAACTATTCAATAAGTTGGTATAAAACTACTTCAAGTACTCCTTTACAAACCAATACTGATTTAAGCACTTTTACACCTTCTCCACTTACAGATGGTGATATATATTATGCTGCTATTACTAGTACCGATGGTGGCTGTGTAGCCTCTGTCGGTACTTCTTCTGTTAATACTACAGTTCATGTAAATACAACCCCTGATTTAGCTACTGGTTTTACAGGTACAAATGGCAATCAAACCGTTACTATTGGATGGACAAGCTTAGCTAGCAGTTGTGTAGATAATTTAATAGTAGTTGCCAAAGCATCTCCGTTTTCCAGTTCTCATACAGCTCCGCAGTCAGCTTCCTATACGGTATCTTCCAACAACATTACAGATAGTCATAATCCTACTGTTGATGGCGGTGTTGTAGTATATACAGGAGCAGCGCCAAGTATTGGTACTTCTACAAGTGTTATTGGTTTAACGAATGGAAATACTTATTATTTTGAAATATTCACACAAAAAGCCGGTAACTGGTCTAGTACAATCAATAGTGGCAATTCAGGGTCAGCAATTGCATACACACCAGGATATTATTGGACGGGTGCAAGCGCTACCAATTGGGGTCTGACTAATAACTGGACAATACAGCCTGCTGGTACAGCATATACCTTTGGAGCAACTTCAATTGCACCTAATAATGCGTACTTTGCTGGAACAGGAAATACTGTAAATATCGACGGCACAAAAATTGCAGCTGGATATTACTTAAATTCTACAGGGTATACACTATTAAATAAAGGTGCTTATACTTTAAATGGTAATATCTATTTAAATGCAAATAATGTAAACTTAACTATAAATCCAGGTACCTCCACTTTAACCATACCAGGAAGTATTTCGCAAAGTAATGGAACTGGTGGTAAACTTACCGTAGATGCAGGTTCTTTAATATCCAGCAAATATTCCATAATAGCCTTAAGTGGAACGACTGCAAGTAATGGTACAGCTTCTACCATTTCTACACCTATAACTTTTAGTGCTTCTGGTAATGTAGATGGTACTGGTGCAGTAGGAATTATTAGTACAGGGGTAGGAAATACCATTAGTGGTAATATTACAAACAATTTAAATACCTATTTAATGCTTGGTGGAACAACTGCAGGAAACTCCTTAATTGTTTCTGGTAAAATTAGTTCTGCTTCTTCAGCAAACAATTATGGTTTAATGTATGCTAATTCCTATGCTGGTGGTGGTGCAGCAACACTTACACTAACTAATGCAAATGATTATTATGGTCCTACACTTATAAATGGTGGTGCTTCAAATGGTTACTTAATTTTGGGTAACGATGGTGCATTACCTTCTACTACTGATGTAATAATGGGTGGTGGTTATTCCAGTGGTAACGGTGGTACCGCTGGTACAGGTGGTGGCTATTTAGACTTACATGGTTTTAACCCATCTATTAATTCTATTTCTAATATTACTTCATCTTCTACAGTTGGGGTAATTAATAACGCAGCGTCAGCAACCAGTACTTTAACAATTACAGGTTCTGATACTAAAACGTTGAGTGTACCCGTTAATGATGGGTCAAATGCTAAAGTTGCACTCAAATTTACTGGTGCTGGAAACTTTACTTTAGCTAAAGCTTCTTCTTTCAGTGGTGGTCTATCAGTTTCTGGTGCTGGAAAATTCAATGTAGGTGTATCTAATATATTCACCGGTTCACCTGCATTAACACTTGATAATGGAACTTTTGTTGCTGGTGGTTCTAGTACTACTTACGCAACTACAACAGGTATACTTACTGTTAATACTAACGGAGGTACATTAGACTTAGGTACTGGTACTAATACAATTACTTTTGCAAACAGTGCTTCTAATAATACATGGAATGGAAGTTTAGTTATTAAAAACTGGTCAAGAACTGCTAATACTTTATCTGGTAATGGAAACCAGATTTTTGTTGCTGGTTCTGGCTTAAGTGCAGATCAGTTAAGTAAGATTACTTTCAATTCAACCTATTCAGGACATCCCATATTTAATCCTAATGCTACTACTGAACTGATTGCAGAATATGTAGATGGTGCATCATATAATAACTTCTCTACTGCAACATATGGTTCTTGCACTGCAAGTGGAAGTATTGCAACACTTTCTGTAACACCAAAATGTAATAACAATAATATAACTGGAACAGCTACTTACCAATGGCAATCAAGTACTGATGGCACAAACTATGCTAATATAAGTGGGCAAACAACTTCATCATTCACGCCTTCACTATCAGTGGCTGGGGCAGGTACTTTCTACTACAGAAGTATAATTACCTATAATAATACCACTTATACATCTAATCCATCTGGGGCTATTATTTTAACTTCTATGCCGTCAACTCCTACTGGTTCTGATGTTTCTGTAACCTATAATGGTGCTACTCATTCTATCAGCGCTACTGTAAGTACAGGTCAAACTATAGATTGGTATACTGCAGCAACAAATGGAACTTTAGTACAATCTAACAATACTTCTTATACACCTTCATTAGTTAATGTTGGTAATGTTACCTATTATGCTCAAGCAAAAGATGTATTAACTGGTTGTGTAAATACTACAAGATTAGCAGTTAAGCTTACTATTAACCAAGCAACTCCAACTATTAGTGTTTCTGGTACACAAGGTTTTGTTTACAATGGTACACCACATGGTCCTTCTACCATTAACTACAATGGTGATGGTACAACTTCTATTTTATATACAAACCAAGCTGGAACTGCTGTTTATTCTTCAGCAACAGCACCTACTGCTCTTGGAAATTATCAAGCTGTAGCAAGTGCAACTGCTGGAACTAATTATGCTGCTGCAACTTCCGCTGCTTATACTTTTAGTATTACAGGTTCAGCATATACTTGGGTTGGTGGAACTGCAGGACATTTAACTGATTGGAATACAGATGCTAACTGGGGTGGTGGACATAAACCAACATCAACTTCAGATGTAACTATCTTATCAAGTACATATTATCCAGTATTAACAGCTGTATCAAGTTGTAATGAGTTATATATCGAAGCTGGTACTGTTTCTTTGAATGATAATTCATTAACTGTGGCTGGTCAAGTACATGGTTCTGGTTTATTGGTTGGTTCAGCTACATCTAGTTTAACATTAAGTGGAAGTTCTGCCAATACTTTAAACTTTAGTACTGCTTCAACTACCGCTAATCAATTAGGTTCTTTAACCCTTAGTGGTGGTGCTACCACTACTTTAGGAAACGACCTTGGTATTGCTAAACTATTGTCATTAAGCAACTCAAGTGCTAAATTGGATATTAACGGTCATAAACTTACTTTAAAGAGTAGTGCGAGTGGCACTGCTGAAGTTGCCAATATGGTTGGTTCTGTAGTAGATGGTACAAAAACAGTGGCTTATACTGCACCTGATGGTACAACTGTTGCTGCCAATACTGCTACCAACATTACCGTAGAGCGTTATATACCTAAATTTAATAGAAACTATCGTGATCTTGGTCCTTCAGTGGCACATGCAGGTTCTGTATTTGCCAACTGGCAGGAAGGTGGTATAGGTTCACCATCAGCTACTTATGGTA
>Ga0208259_1000018_pt1 | contig 64171 bp, 49 predicted proteins | sample CryBogCBH22May08_FD_184618 | JGI IMG/M metagenome (GOLD analysis project Ga0208259, IMG submission 184618) | Freshwater microbial communities from Crystal Bog, Wisconsin, USA - CBH22May08 (SPAdes) | ecosystem: Environmental > Aquatic > Freshwater > Lake | place: Crystal Bog, Wisconsin, USA... | reverse complement strand
TATTTATATATATCAAACATTTAAGTACGATTCTTTAGGAAGATGGATAGAACAAAAACAATTTGATAGTTTGGGAAAAGAAACTTTATATAATGTAAGAACATTTAAAGGAAACTTTATGACCTCTAGTTTATATTTAAAGGGAGTTCTAAGTAGTAATTTTGAATATCTCATAGAAAAAGACAAAATAACTTCATTTAGTTATTTCCCTGATAAAAATGCAAATTATTCTAAGACAGTTGAAACTTCAAAAGGAGAAACTAAATATATAACTTATGAAAATTTTGATCATAAAACAAGAAAGCTAGAATCAAAAAGAACCACACAATCTACTGCTAGAGAATCTAAAACAACTAATACAAAATTTCATGAAAGTGGTGATGATATTATTACAAATTATAAAATATTAAGAAATGAATTAGGAGACATAATTGAAACGTCTTCGGAATGTAAAGACTGTAATCCTGCTATCGATTATTGTAATAAAGAGTATAAATTAGAATATAAATATATATATGATTCTCATGGAAATTATACCCAAAAAACGGTGTATAGTAATGGTGTCCCTATTTATGAAACTAACTGCACTATTGAATATTATAATTAATTCTTTACCTTACTCCATGCAAAGTCTCTTTTTTTAACACCCCCAACTAGAATAATGTTGCACTCCTCACTGGCTGCGCCTGTGCCGTAATCATTAGCAGCTTTCAGCCACATTTTCTAAGTAAAATATAAGGTTCTCTTTATTCAATCCGCTAATTCGCTAATCCTCCAATCCGTTAATCTGTAATTAAAATAAATAAAAAAAGTACGGTATCACAATTCAAGTAACTTTGCCAGATTATTAAAAACAACTGGTTTATGCAGTCGTTTTATTAAACCTCCTCTCTAAGTACATTTACGACGTATTTCCTGTACCAGGCCTCTGATAAAGTTTCTACACCTTCCGGGTAAATCAAAGTCTATGTCAAAGTCAGTGTCAGAATCAGGCCACGCAAAAAACGTAGCCAACTTAGGTGTCATGAACTCAGGAATTGCAGTTATAGGCACAAGTTATAAGCCGTCTAATCCAAATATTGCAGCAGATTTACTAGTGACTAAAAAAGCTACTTGCGAATTAGCAATGAAGGGGGTTACTTCTTCTAATGTTATTTATCAGAATGCAGTTACTGCACGTAACGATGAATACCATAAAATGGGAGTACTTACCACCAGAATCAACAATGCTTTTGGTGCTTGTGGTGCAACCGATGCTGCCGAAAAAAATATGGCAAGCCTCAAATCAAAAGTAGAAGGCGAACGTATTAAAAAATTACCTACTCTACCTCTACCAAAACCAGGCGAACCAGTTCCAGAACCTGCTAAAACAAACAGTGTTAGTCAGATGGGTTTCGATAACAGAAAATCAAACTTCGAAAAGGTAATTGCTTTTGTTGCAGCAGAACCAAAGTACACTCCAAATGAACCAGATTTAAAAGTAGTAGCTTTAAATCTTTACGTCAATAGTTTAGCCCCATTAAACGATGATGTAAACGACAGTCTTAAAGTATTGCAACATAATAAAGAGCTAAGAAACATAGAAATTTATGCATCTACTACTGGCTTGGTAGATTTAAGCAGAAGCGTAAAGAAATATGTAAAAAGTATCGAGGGTGCTAATAGCCCTGCAAGTAAGAATATGGTAAAAATTAGATTCACCAATCTAAAATTAAAATAGCACAAATCAAATACTTATAGGGTATAAAGAAACGAAAGAGGAGTTCTCATAAATTAAAATGAGAACTCCTCTTTGTATTACAATATAGCAACAATGTATTACATGAATTGGTTAAAGCATAATCAGGATAAGACAATGTAAAACCCGAAAGGCTAAAAGCATGATCAGAAGCCAACAAAGCATTGTAGGGAGAGGATAAAGTATAATGTGGAAGCTAAAAAGCATAATCGGGAGGCAACAAAGTAAAACGCGGAAGGTAACTAGTTAAATAAAATATTAATAATTACAATACAAAGCCCATGAAAATTTACCTTTCATGGGCATTGTATTAAACCTTATAATTTGCCGAGAAATGTATTTATAGCTTTAGCTGTTCTCTGCGCTCTCTGTATTTGTATTCATTCAAAATAATGTATTTCTCAGCGTCCTCTGCGTAACTGTATTTGAATTATAATATTCGGTGTGTAATCTGTGAAACTATGGTTCAAATGTATTTAACAAAAATTATTTCAATAGCAAACATCAGCCCAGATTTAAAACACTGCGGCAATTGTATTAATCCGCTAATTCGCCAATGCGTTAATCAGCTAATCTGTATTTGTATTAACCCTCTTTGATTACTTTTTCTTCAAAGTCAAGCTTTATCAATTCCCAGTGTTTATCTTTTAAACAGATGGGCTCAAAATCTGTATCGGCTTCTTTAAAGTCGGTTAGTTTATGTAGAATCTCTTTTCTTGAATAACTATAAGGATATCTTTTTTTATAGAAGTCCAGCATGTTCGAAATGGAATAATACTCCATTAGTTCGTGCAAATCCCAGAAGTCTTTCTTTCTGCCATTCTGCGCTACAACTTCCAGCTTCATAGCAGCAATTTCTTCAAGTTGTGCTATTCTTATTTTTTTGAATTCAATTGCGGGATAAATAAAAGGATCGGTATAAAACAAATCTACCTTAATGGTATCTATAGGGTTGTTTCCAATAAAATAAGATTTTCCCATGCTGTTGTTTCCGCCATATCCCATTTCCACATAAGGGAAAGATGCAATCAATAATTGATCTATAATATCAAAATCAATGGAGCCATAAGGAGCATCAGAAAACATATCTATGTCAAGCGACATTCTATGGCCCATCAATAAGCTAAGACCAGTACCCCCCACCAATCTATACGATTTAAGCTCCTTGAAAGTCATTAGTTTGGAAAGTGTTTTCCATAATAAATCAGAGACGGTGTTTTTGTAGATATTCATTACTATGATTTACTTTCTGTCAACTTATACTTAAGAATATTTTGCTGAAAAGATGGAAGAAAATCATTACTGATATTTTTAAGCGCTGCTTTAATAACTGGTCTTCCATAAAAGGCAATAATTTCTTTTATCTCCTGTTCATTACCTCTTTCAAAAATTCTTTTTATGATTGCTTTTCTATTTCTATTCCAGTCAATGTTGTCGAAACTAGTATCCCAGAATAAACTCTTTCTGATAATATTCAAATTAGGAGTGGTAGTTACTGTTTTCAACAAAGCCTTTTTTACATCGTAACTAGCTTGCAGCAACATAAAATAATCTTCCTCTACGCCTAATTTCTGTCCTAACTTGATAGATAAGGCAGGATTAATACCTCTACGTTCATTTAAAATGGCACTAATGGTTTGGGCATACTCTTTTATAGAATCAGATAATTCATTACTCTTATATCCAAGTGCTTTTATTTCCCGTTTCAATATAGCTCCCGGATGTATTCCTTTTACCTTCTTAATATCGGGCAACATAAATTCATATTTATATTCAAATTTAGGTGTTTGCATAAAAATAAACAAATTTGTTTATTTTTATGCAAAGCAAAGAATACTAAAAACAGATTGGAAATAGATACTAAAACAAAAAGCCCATGAAAAGTAAATCTTCATGGGCATTGTATTGAACCTTATAATTTGCCGAGAAATGTATTTACAGCTTTAGCTGTTCTCTGCGCTCTCTGTATTTGTATTCATTCAAAATAATGTATTTCTCAGCGTCCTCTGCGTAACTGTATTTGAATTATAATATTAGGTGTGTAATCTGTGAAACTGTGGTTCAAATGTATTTAACAAAAGTTATATCAATAGCAAACATTAGCCCAGATTTATAATACTGCGTCAATTGTATTAATCCGCTAATTCGCCAATGCGTTAATTCACTAATCTGTATTTGTATTATAATATTCGGTGTGTAATCTGTGAAACTGTGGTTCAAATATATTTAACAAAAGTTATATCAATAGCAAACATCAGCCCAGATTTATAATACTGCGGCAATTGTATTAATCCGTTAATCCGCCAATGCGTTAATTCGCTAATCTGTATTATAATATTCGGTGTGTAATCTGTGAAACTGTGGTTCAAATGTATTTAACAAAAGTTATATCAATAGCAAACATCAGCCCGGATTTAAAACACTGCGGCAATTGTATTAATCCGTTAATCCGCCAATGCGTTAATTCGCCAATCTGTATTAAACCTCTAAAACCTATTGAACTTCTTGAACGTTCTTTTTCTTCTTACCCCAATCAGTTGCCATGATTAAAACTGGCAACAACAACAGGTTAGTAAACGTACCTACTACAAGAGTCATAGAGGTAAGCCATCCCAATGAATTAGTACCACCAAAACGACTGAAACAGAATATAAAGAATCCTGCTATCAACACTACCGAAGTATAAATAATACTGATACCCGTATGACGGATAGTTTGTATTAATGTAAGTTTTACATCGTAATTTAAATGCGGTAATTCTTGCTTATAATTTACTAAGAAACGAATGGTAACATCTATTACAATTCCAAGGGCTACACTAAATACCAATACGGTAGAAGGCTTGATAGAAATACCTGCCCAACCCATGATGCCGGCAGTAATAATAAGCGGCACAATATTGGGAATAAGTGAACAGATGAGGATTTTTACAGAACGGAAAAGGAAGAGCATACAAATGGCAATCAGCACGAATGCCCACATGATACTATCCTTTAAGCCATTGATGATAAAAGCCGACCCTTCTACGAATGTAACCGAGCTGCCCGTTAAGGTAACATGGTACTGCGTGGTATCGAAAATTTCGTGTGCTTTATCTTCAAAATCTTTCAGTAATAAAGGCAGTTTCATACTACCAATATCTTTCATATTAATACTAATACGGGCATACCTTTTAGTACTGTCCATAAAGCTGTTCATCATCTTGTTGAGCGAGGTCTTTTGAGTGCCTTCTTTCTTAGCTTTAAGATACGTACCCAGAAAGGCCATATCGCCTTCGTAAGGAACAGAATAGCTGGTAGTATCGCCATCGTAATAAGCCTGCTTAGCAAACTTTAAACCTTCTACAAAAGAAAGCGGACGAGCAGTGTTGGGATTGGCTGCTATATACGCACTTAGCTCATCAATTTTCTGGATTGTTTTAGTAGAACGGATTAGACCATTTTTCTTTTTAGTATCTATTACAATCTCTAATGGCATTACGCCACCAAAGTTGGATTCGAACCATTTTAAATCGGTATAAATTTTATCGCTCTTAGGCATATCATCTACAATAAAACCTTCGCTTTTTAAACGTGCAATACCCACCACCGAAAAAACGATAGCAGCAATGGTAACGGTATAAATAGTCTTGGAATGATTTAGTGCCCATCCTTCGATAGCCAGTAATATTCTCTCGAGAAAAGGATTCTCCAGATATTTTATGTGCTTGCTTTTAGGAGCGGGTAAATAACTTAATACGGATGGAGTAAATAAAAGCGAAATAATAAATAGCGCCATAATATTGATGCCCGCTACTACTCCAAACTCTTTGAGTAACTGACTTTGAGTAAATGCAAAAACAGCGAACCCTACAGCAGCTGCGATATTGCAGAAGAGGGTAACAATACCCATTCTGCCCACCATATTTACAAGTGCTTCATTTTTATCATTACATTCTTTATAGGAGGTATGGTATTTATTGAAAAAGTAGATACAATTCGGAACACCAATAACCACTACCAATGGTGGAATAAGGGCCGTTAATAAAGTGATTTCGTAGCCACATAATTTCATAGTTCCAAAGCACCATATAACGCCCATTGCTACTACTGCAAGGCTCATGATCATGGCACTGAAAGAACGGAAAAATATGAACAATGTAAAGGCTGATAATAAGAAAGAACCCATCATGAACCAATACATTTCATGTTTTATTCTATCGCCCATTACGGTACGTATATAAGGCAGTCCGCTAGTATAAGTTGATAAATTAGTTTCCTTTTCAAATACGTTCAGTTCCTTCATAATCTCTTCGACCAGCTGAGATCTTCTGGCACTATTAATTACTTCTTTATTCAGATTAATAGCCATCACATAAGCATTGGTTTTTGGGTTGTACACCAATGACTGATAGAATAATAGCGAATTGAAAACATTTCTATCACTATCCAGTGCAGCCTGCGAACTATAAGGTGCATGGAATATTTTTTCGGGAACAAATGTTTCGCCGATAGTATCTTTTTTAAGATTCACTAATTGAGGGATACAAAGAACATCTTCTACATACTGCACTTTACGCAGTCTTTTCTGTAAAGATTCTACAGCATTAAAAACGGAGGTAGTAAAATATTTATCAGAAGCAACGCCCACCACCATGATATTACCATCGTTACCAAACTTATCGAGAAAGTTCTGATAGTCACGGAACTTTGGATTATCTACCGGCACGGCACGGGAGAAATCGTAACTAAGTTTTACCTGCTTTGCATAGTAAATCATTAATCCATTAATAACCACTAATAATACTAATAACGGAAGTCTGAAACGGAGAATTGCTTTGCCTAACTTATACCACATTATAGAAGAGAATATGTTTATGGGCGGCAAATAAACGCATAATAATACACAATGTGATAATTTGATAATATGATAATTTGATAATGAATACAGGGAATACAAGAAAATTAATACAAGGCACATAGGCAACGAGGCACATAGGCACAAAGTGAAAACAGGAAATACAAGGCAAGGAGGCAATAGTAATACAGGGAATAAAAATAAATAAAGACTTAAAAATGAAAAACTGAAGGGAGTACAGCAGAGTGATTTCATTATAATAAGTATCGTTATAGGGAATAAATTGATTGCTATAAAGGTAAGTACATTGTTGATTAATATTAGTCTGTATAATTGCTGCTATTAACTGCTCGTATATGGTATATGGCAGATAAATTATGAAATAATCAGATCATGAGTTTGAATAATCAATATACGAATCAGCTGATAAAGGAATCGAGTGTATACCTTTTGCAACATGCACATAATCCTGTAAACTGGTATGCCTGGGGGGAGGAAGCTTTGAATAAAGCTAAAGAGGAAGGAAAGCCTATACTATTGAGTATTGGGTATGCTGCCTGCCACTGGTGTCATGTGATGGAAAGAGAAAGTTTTGAGGATGAAGCGACTGCGGCCATCATGAATGCCCATTTTATTAATATAAAAGTAGACAGAGAGGAGCGCCCTGATATTGACCATATATATATGGATGCTGTGCAGGCCATGACGGGCAGTGGGGGATGGCCATTGAATGTATTTCTTACCCCAGAACTGAAACCATTTTATGGGGGAACATATTTCCCGCCAGTAGATGCGCATAACAGACTTAGCTGGAAGGAGGTATTAAGAAGAGTACACTACACTTATGCTGAAAAGAAGGCAGATATATATGCTCAGGCTGATAGACTTACAGACCATTTGAATAGTGCTAATCTTTTTGGTATTGATAAACAATTAAATGAAGCGGAAAATCCTTTTACAGAAGCTACCCTGCAGACAATTGCTGATAATATTATTAATAATAGTGATAAAGAGTGGGGTGGTTTTGGCAAAGCACCTAAGTTCCCTCAAACTTTTTCCATACAGTTTTTACTGAGGCATTATCATTATACAAAGGATGAAGCAAGTCTGGCACAAGCTACTCTTTCGCTGGATAAAATGATTTATGGTGGCATATATGATCAAGCAGGAGGGGGCTTTTCCCGTTACAGTACCGATACAAAGTGGCAGATACCCCATTTTGAAAAGATGTTGTATGATAATGCACTGCTATTGGGGGTACTGTCAGAAGCTTATCAGATAACCAAGAATGAATTGTATGCAAAGACCATCCGACAAACAATAGCTTATTTGCAAAGAGAAATGTTGCATGAATCAGGAGGATTCTATAGTGCATTGGATGCAGATAGCGAAGGAGTTGAAGGGAAGTTTTATACCTGGACTAAAAAAGAAGTTGAAGAGCTATTGGGAGCGGATGCTGAATTGTTTTGCGCCTTCTTTCAGGTAACAGAAGAAGGAAACTGGGAGGAAGTGAATATTCTATGGACATTGCAAAGCACCAAAGAGTTTGCGGAATTACATTCTATAAAGGAAGCTCATTTAATAAGTATTATTAATGCTGGTCTGGAAAAGCTATTGATTGAAAGAACCAAAAGAATAAGACCTCAGTTGGATGATAAAATACTGCTGAACTGGAATGCTTTAATGATAACCGGTTTGTGTAAAGCATACGAAGCTTTTCTGGATGAAAATTATAAAAATCTGGCAATAAACTGTATGGCCTTTATAGAAAACACCCTCACTAAAGTGGATAATACTTTGTTACATACCTACAAAAATGGGGTGTCAAAGATTGATGCCTTTTTAGATGATTACGCTTATACCATTCAAGCATTTATATCGCTTAATAATATAACAGGAGATAATAGTTATATAGCAAAGGCAATTGGGCTAGTCAATACTGTGGATGCAAAATTTAAGGATTCAGTTACTGGCTTATATTATTATACAGCAGAAAATCAAGCGGATATAATAGTTAGAAAGAAAGAACTATATGATGGTGCTACACCTTCCGCAAATGCTATTATGATGTACAATTTATTATTTCTTACATCTGGAATGATTGATAATTCAAATTTGAAGGATTTGGTAATAAATAACGTTGCAGCCTTAATGAAGGGAATAACAAATTATCCAACCTCCTTTGGGGTTTGGGCAATTGTTGTTCAACTGATTGTGACTGATGTGAAAGAGATTAATATTTATGGAACAATTACTCAAAAAGAAACCAATGCAATAGCTAACTGGTATTTCCCCGAAAAAATTATCTTAACAAAGTCCATAGATAATCTAGCTAAAATTACAAATGTTATACTACCAAATTCCCTTGAAATACAAGGGGAATCAGCTGTTTTTAGCGTGTGTACTAAGTACACTTGCAGTACGCTTTTTGTTAATTTAACTGACTTTTACAATTATCTAACAAAAGCATAACAATTGTGTTATTATCTTGCACCGGATTAGCTGTAAAATGGGTGTCTAAACATTTTATATTATAAAATATTGACTCAACATAAAAATAGCAAATCAAATAGTTTAAAGCTTTTAATTTTGATTCTGGTGTATTATAAAAGACTATACTTCACCCTTATCAGTTAACATGTAAGAGATATGATTAAAAACTTGTTTTTTTCTGCAGTAATGACATCAATTGTAATTGGTTCAATTGGATGTTCAAAAGGTGGAGGTACTTCCTCTAGTATGACTGCTGATGGTCAACTTCATGGAGTTGCTCCAAATGCTAGACCTAGTATGAGAAAACCTTTGGGAATGGTATTCATACCACCAGGTACATTCCACATGGGGCCTAGTGATGAGGACATAAACTACAATTTCACATCTAGAAATAGACAAGTGTCTATTCCTGGCTTTTGGATGGATGCTACTGAAATTACTAACAATGAGTATCGTCAGTTTGTAAACTGGGTAAGAGATTCCCTAGCTGCAAAAGAGTTAGGATTTGTAAAGAACTCATCTGCTACTACTTCAGATTCTTCAGGTGGAGCTCCAATCAATTGGGCTAAAGTTCCAACTATCAAATACGATGCTACCAATCTTGAAAAATTAGGTAACAAGTTAATACTTGCTCCTGATAATAGATTATACGGTAAAGCAGAAATTGATCCTGACAAATTAGTTTATAGACAAGAGTCTTTTACATTGTCAGAAGCTGCAAAACGCGAAAATACTGGTGTTGCACGATCTAAATTTATAGATAGAAGAAACATTAAAGTTTATCCTGATACATTAGTTTGGATGAGAGATTTCTCTTATTCTTATAATGAACCAATGACAAAAAGATATTATGCGCACCCTGCGTTTGGAAATTATCCTGTAGTGGGAGTAAATTGGAAACAAGCTGTTGCTTTTTGTCACTGGCGTACACATATTCAGAATTATATTCTGGAAAAACAACATTTTGCTGTTGAAAGTGATTTCAGATTGCCTAGTGATGCTGAATGGGAATACGCTGCTAGAGGTGGCAGAACTAACTCTATGTTCCCTTGGGGTAACTACTATCTAAGAAACAAAAAAGGTTGTTTATTAGCAAACTTTAAACCTGGTAGAGGTAATTATGCTGAAGATGGTGGATTTTACACTGTAAGAGTTGATGCATATTGGCCAAATGATTATGGTTTATATAATATGGCCGGAAACGTTGCTGAGTGGACTAACTCTTATTTTAATGAAGGTTCTATGGCATTTATTCATGACATGAGCCCAGATTTAAGATATGACGCTAAAGATGTTGATCCTCCTTATATGAAAAGAAAAGTTGTAAGAGGTGGTAGCTGGAAAGATGTTGGATACTTCTTACAGACCAGTACAAAAACATACGAATACCAAGATACAGCTAAATCATATATTGGTTTCAGATGTGTAATTGATCTAGCTCCTCGTTTTTAATTTATTAATAATCAAAATAGGCTTTTAGAACTCACTTATTTAAATATTTAACAAACAAACAAAAATCTCAAAAAATGGCTGCAAAAATCCCACCTAAAGTAGGTAAAATCGTCGATGTATTTGTATCATTAGCTGCTGCAATCGTAATTTATGGAGCACTTCAAAAAATTCTCCATACTCCAATGGCAGATATAATGTTGAAAGTTGGTCTTACTGTGGAAGCAATTATATTTTTAACTTATGGTTTAATGTACATGTATTATCCTGCTATGGATGATCATGAAGCTCATATCCCGGGATTTAATCCAGCTGGAAATCCTGCTTTAAAATCAATGGAAAAAATGATGGCAGAAGCTGACATTACTCCAGCTAACTTAGGTAAATTAAGTACTGGATTCCAAAAATTAAGTACTACTGTTGGTCAAATGTCAGAAATTGGAGATGTTGTTAAATCAACTGGAGATTTCTCTACAAAAACTAAAGAAGCTTCTACGGCATTAAGTAACATCGCTGGTGCTGTAAATCAAGCTACTTCTTCTTTAGGTTCATTCAATGAAGCTTCTGCTACTACTAAGAAGTTCCATGAGCAAGTACAAGTATTAACTAAAAACTTAGGTTCATTAAACACTATTTATGAACTTGAGTTACAGGAGAGCAATAATCATTTAAAGGCATTAAATCAATTCTACGGCAAATTGGCACAAGCATCTACTGCTATGGCTTCTTCTGCTGAAGATGCAGTTAAAGCTAAAGAACAAATTGCTACTTTGGCTACTAACTTAGGCAAATTGAATCAGGTTTATGGAAATATGTTAACTGCAATGTCTGGAAGACAATAAGCAAAACATTTTAAACATAACATTACAAAACTTTAAGTTTAACAACTAAAATTATTAAACATGTCAATGCCTAAAGAGCCGCGGCAGAAGATGATTAACATCATGTATTTGGTGTTGACTGCTTTGCTGGCGCTTAACGTATCATCGGAAATTATAAATGCATTTAAGACAATCAACAATAGCTTAGTAACATCTAATGGTATTGTTGAAAATAAGAATCAACTTATCTTTAAGTCTCTTCAGGATAAGTTAGATAAAGCTGAAACGCATCAGATGGCTGCTATCTGGAAGCCAAAGGCTGATGCAGTAAAATCAGCTGCAGATCAAGCGTACAACTATATAGAAACGCTTAAAAATGACCTTATATTTGAATCTAGCCAGAAAGGTACTATGAAGGATGAAAATGGTAATCCTACTTTCAAAGCTGATGATTTAGATGCTGCTACTAGATTATTAGTGGAAGGTCCTAAAAAGGCTGAAGAATTGAAAGCTAAATTGGAATCTTTCAGAAGTTCTGCTTTGGGAGTTGATCCTGAGGTTAAATCTACTTTCGAAAACACTTTACCGCTCGATTTATCTATGCCTAAGGTAACTGGAAGTAAAGCAGGTACTGCTGATTGGGGATATGCATATTTTCATATGACTCCAACTATAGCTGCTCTAACTATACTTAGTAAATTTCAAAATGATATTAAGAATAGTGAATCACAAATCGTTGAATTTTGCCACAAAAAAGTTGGTGAAGTTCAGGTTCGTTACGATGCATTCCAAGCTATTGCAAGTCAGAATGCTGAGTATTTAATGCCTGGACAAGAATTAAGAATTACAGGTGGAGTAGGTGCTTTCAGTAGCGCAGCAAAACCAAATGTAACTATTGATGGAGCCTCTGTTGCTTTAAATACTGAAGGAGTTGCTGAATATAAAACAACTGTTGGTGGTCCTGGTTCTTATTCTAAGAAAGTAACAATTTCTTTCAAAAAGCCAGATGGAACATTGGGTACACTTGATAAAGAAATTAAATATACCGTAGGTTCTCCTACTGGTGCTAGTGTAAGTGCCGATGCGGTTAAAGTTCTTTATATTGGTCTTAAAAATCCTCTTACCATCAATGGTGGTACTGCAGGTGCTGAAAAAACTAATGCTAGTATTTCTCAAGGTAAATTGGATAATGAAGGAGGCGGTAAATTCATGGCTGAAGTTACTACACCTGGAGAGGCTATTATTGGTGTTACTGCTGATGGAAAGAAAACAGATTTTAAATTTAAAGTAAAACGTGTACCTAATCCAACTGCAATGGTTGGTCCATCAGAAGGTGGTCGTGAAACTGCTAATAAAATTAAAGCACAACAAGGTGTTCGTGCTGAATTGAAAGATTTCGTTTTTGAAGGGGTTGAATTTAATGTTACAAGTTTTGTATTAACTGCTAATGGAGGTCCTTTTGCTACATTACAAATAGCACAAAATCAAGGAGCTTTATTTAATTCTGAATGTAGAAGAATTTTAGATAAAAGTGGTCCTGGTTGTACTTTAATGATAGATGAAATCAAAGCTGTTGGACCAGGCGGGGATACTCGTAAACTGCCACCTATTTCATTTAACTTGTATTAGAAATTACTTATTATGCGTAATAATTTTTTAAAATGTACTTTTGCTACTGCTCTTTCATTAGTAGTAATCTGTAGTTACTCAATTGCCCAATCTGGCTATGGAGGTGGTGCACCTTCTAAACCTGCACAGAAGTCTAAAGCTAAAGCTGGTACTTCGGCAGCTAAAAAAGGCACTTCTTCTAAAGGTAAGGGGGCTGCTAGTAGTGGATATGGTTCTACTCCTGCTGCACAAAATGGCGGTTACGGCTCCACTCCTGCTACTGATAACTCTGCTGCTGGAGGTTATGGATCTCCTGCGACAAGTACTGGAGGTTATGGTAGTCCTGCTGGTTCTGGTGTAGCTAGTTCAGTAAGACCATCTAATTTACCAATTGTATTTAAACAAAATTCAGGTGGAGGAATTGGTGATTCAGTAAGGCAATCTTTAAGAGTGGATAATGCAATAGATAAACAATTAATTAAGGAAAGACGTCCTCTAGAATACGAAAGAATCAGAGAAGATGATGCCGTTTATTCTCAACGTATCTGGATGGAAATAGATACAAGAGAAAAAATGAATCAGTCTTTTGGTTATTCTGCTGATATGGATAACGGTAACCAACGTTTTATTTCTATTCTATACAATGCAATTCAATCTGATAGTGTTGTAGCTTTTAGTGCTGCTGAAGATGATAGATTTACTACACCACTTACTAAAAAACAGATGAAAGATATTATGTTTGGTGGCAATGACACTACAGAACAGTTTGATCTGAAGGGTAATGTAGTTTCTTTAGAGGTTAGACCTAAACAAATCAATCCTGATTCTATTTATCGCTTTAGGGTTAAAGAAGATATTGTATTTGATAAGAAAAATTCTAGAATGTTTAAAAGAATTTTAGGAATAGCACCTGTTATGAATCATATTTCTTCAAGTGGAATAAATCAGGGGCCTCAAATATTATTCTGGGTTTACTATCCTGATATTCGTAATACACTTAGTAAATATGAGGTTTATAATCCTAAGAATCACAATTCAAGAATGACTTGGGAAGATTTATTTGAGTTTCACATGTTTAGCTATTATATCTTGAAATCTACCATGAATAATGCTAAAGATAGAACTTTTGAACAATATATCAACGATCCTTTGTTCCGTTTATTAGAAGGCGAAAAGGTGAAAGAAAAAATATTTAACTACGAATCTGACCTTTGGTCACTATAATTTATAGTAGTAGTTATAAAAAAAGAGGTTGTGAATAACAGCCTCTTTTTTGTTTTAATAGAACTTGAATATGAACAATTTAATTAACGCATTACCAGTAATGGAATCTTTTTATACCATTCAGGGAGAAGGGTATTATCAGGGTAATGCAGCTTACTTTATAAGATTGGCAGGATGTGATGTTGGTTGCTTCTGGTGTGATGTAAAAGACAGTTGGGATGCAACAAAACATCCAGTTAAAAATATTGCTGAAATAGTATCAGAAGTAAAATCTGCGATTTACGAAATAAGAGAAAAGGCCGTAGTAGTTATAACAGGGGGAGAACCATTATTGCATAATCTGAATATGCTAACTGCTGCTTTGAAAGTTGAAGGATTTAAAACTAATATTGAAACTTCTGGTTCAAGCTCATTAAGTGGTATTTGGGATTGGATTTGTGTTTCTCCTAAGAAATTTAAAGCGCCATTAAAAGAAGTATTAGCAAAAGCAAATGAATTGAAAGTAGTAATTTTTAATAAGTCTGATTTTGAATGGGCAGAACAAAATGCGCAACTTGTATCCGCTGATTGTAAACTTTATATACAACCTGAATGGGATAAATCAGGCGAAATAACACACTTAATGATAGAGTATGTTAAGATGAATCCTAAATGGCAACTATGCATTCAGATTCATAAATACATTAATGTTCCATAACCTAATGTAGTAAAGGGTTTCATTGATTATAAACTTTAACAAAGGCCTATCTATTTTTAGAGCAAGTTATCTCTACTTTTATAATATGAAGATTAGTAGAATTATCTTTTCTATTGTTACTTTAATTACCACTTTCACTTTGGAAGCACAAACTTATCATCCAGATAAGATAAATGCTAAAGCTATTGCTATTTATGATATTGCTATAGAGAAACTAAAGGATGGTGATATGCCGCAAGCTATTATTCTTTTAAATAAAGCATTGGCTAAAGACTCTAATTATGTAGATGTAATTTTATCTCTAGCCGGTGCTTATGCTGAACAAAAAAATTATAGAGAATCAATTCACCAATATGAACGTGCTAGAGAAAAAGATACCACCTACTTTTATTATTTTTATTTACCCTATTCTATAAGCCTTGCTGGTGAAGGTAGATTTGATGATGCATTAGTAGCTGCTAATAAGTATCTCTCTATGAAAAATATTAGTGAGCGAAGTTATCGTAGTGGAATATATTGGAAAAAGGCGTATGAATTTGCAGTACAATACCCCAAAATACACCCTGATTATAATGCGTATAATTTTCTTCCAATTAATCTTGGAGATAGTATTAATACGAATGAATTAGAATATTATCCTTCTGTTACTATTGATGATAGTATTTTGGTTTTCTCTCGTTTAGGCAAGGGTATGCGAGAGGATTTTATGCAAAGTACATTAACGCCAAACGGATATACAAAAGCTAAACCTATAGATGGTCAGATAAACGTAGAACCTAGAAAAGGTGGAGTTACTATTTCAGCTGATGGTAATTGGTTAATATTCGCAGCAGATTATCCAGGAAAAGGTTTTGGTAATTATGATTTATATATCTGTTATCTTACCGCAGATGGGTGGAGTGAACCGGAAAATCTTGGCCCCAATATAAATACAGATGCATGGGAAAGTTCCCCTAGTATAAGCCCAGATAATAGAACGCTGTATTTTAGTAGTAACCGTCCCGGAGGTAAAGGCGGAAAGGATTTATATATGAGTGCCAGATTGCCAAATGGAAAGTGGGGGCCTGCCGTAAATATGGGTGATAGTATAAATTCTGCAGGGGATGAATTAGCCCCTTTTATTCATTCGGATAATCAAACGATGTACTTCAATTCAGATGGATTGCAAGGCTATGGGAAAGAAGATATTTTTGTTACCCGTAAAGATGAAAATGGTAACTGGAAAAAAGCAGAGAACCTTGGCTATCCTATCAATACAATTGATAATGAAGGAAGCATTGCAATAAGTTCCGATGGTGTTACAGCATATTATTCAAGCGATAGAAGTGATACAAGAGGTGGACTTGATTTGTACAAGTTTACATTAAGAAGCGATCTCCAGCCACATAAAACTTTATATGTAAAAGGAAGAGTGTTCGATGTTAAAAACGGACGAGGATTGCCATGCGCTGTTCAATTGATAAACCATAGTAATCATCAGCCTTTAATGCGTTTACAAACCGATGAAACTGGCAGTTATTTTATACCACTTCCAGTTGGTAGCGACTATACTATTACAGTCAATAGAAAAGGATATGTATACAATAGTCAAATTGTTAAACTTAGCAATCAGAAAGCAGATAGTACCTATGAAAAGAATATTGGATTGCAACCTTTTGAAGTGAATAAACATATTGTCCTCAATAATATTTTCTTTGAAACCAACTCCTTCAAATTACTACCTGTCAGCTTAATTGATCTCGATATTCTGGCAGATATTCTTTTGGAAAATAAAACCATGAAAGTAGAAATTGGAGGACATACCGATAATGTAGGTAAGGCAGAAGATAATCAGAAACTATCCGAGAAGAGAGCGATTGCTGTAGTAGAATATTTATTTACAAAAGGAGTGAAAGCTACACAATTAACAGGCAAGGGTTATGGTGATACAAAACCTGTTGCAGCCAATGATACCGAGACTAATAGAGCCAAAAACAGAAGAACAGAATTTACCATTCTAAGTTTGTAGAATACATCGTGAATCGTGAAAATACATCGTAAATCGTCATAATACATCGTGAGTCGTGAGCAAATACAACTTGAGTCGTGAATCTAATTGTATGTATTTTGTATTACTCACGACTCACGAATTCACGACTCACGTTTATATGTATTCAACCATAAAACACTTCAACAATTAAGCCATTAAACTTCTTTTTTACTTTTTACTTATTCCCCTCTACCTTCGCCATTCTAAAAATTATTGTATATGAAAGTCTGGAAAGAATATCAGGAAGCTAATAAAGATAGATTCTTAAATGAGTTGCTCGAATTATTACGCATTCCAAGTATCAGTGCTAAGAATGATAACAAAGGCGATATGCTTACTTGCTCCGAATCGGTTAAACAATTATTGTTGGCTGCCGGTGCAGATAGTGCTACTATTTATCCTACCGAAGGTCATCCTGTAGTATATGCTGAAAAGTTTGTGGATGCTACCTTACCAACCGTTTTAGTATATGGTCACTACGATGTACAACCTGCAGAACCATTGGAACTCTGGCATAGTGGTCCTTTTGAACCTGTTATAAAAGATGGTAAAATTTATGCCCGTGGATCGGCTGATGATAAAGGACAATTCTTTATGCATGTGAAGGCTTTAGAGACTTTAGTAAACACGCAATCTTTACCAGTTAATATTAAGTTCCTGATAGAAGGCGAAGAAGAAATAGGTAGCCCTAACCTTGGCAAGTTTGTAAAAGAAAATAAAGAACTTTTAAAGGCAGATGTTATACTGATTAGTGACTCTTCTATGTTGAGTATGGATACACCTTCTATTGATGTTGGTGTACGTGGTTTAAGCTATATTGAAGTAACTGTTACTGGTCCGGATAGAGATTTACATAGTGGTGTTTATGGTGGTGCTGTTGCAAACCCTATTACTATTTTAGCAAAGATGATTGCTACCTGTCACGATGAAAATAACCACATTACTATTCCTGGTTTTTACGATGATGTATTAATCGCTACGGATGATGAAAGAGCTAAGATGGCACAAGCTCCTTATAACGAAGAAGAATTCAAGAAAGAATTAGGTGTAAATGAATTGTGGGGTGAAAAAGGCTTCACTACCAATGAAAGAACTGGTATCCGTCCTACATTGGAATTGAATGGTATCTGGGGTGGTTATCAGGGCGAAGGCGCAAAGACTGTTCTACCTTCCAAAGCAAGTGCTAAAATATCTTGTCGTTTAGTGCCACATCAATCAAGTGCTAAGATTACCGAAAAGATTCTGAACTACTTTAAATCTATTGCTCCTGCAAGTGTTACGGTGGATGCATTCGAACATCATGGTGGTGAGCCTTATGTTACCCCAATCGATTCATTGGAATATGCTGCGGCTGCAAAAGCTATTAAAGAAACTTTTGGTAAAGAACCAATCCCTGTTCGTGGTGGTGGTAGTATTCCTATCAGTGCTTTGTTTGAACAGGAACTGGGCATTAAAGTTATCTTCTTTGGCTTTGGTTTGGATAGCGATAATCTGCATAGCCCTAATGAGAAATACGACTTGTTTAACTTCTATAAAGGAATTGAAACAATCCCTTATTTCCATAAGTTCTTTGCTGAGTTGAAAGCTTAGTAAGTTTTAAGTCGTAAGTTGTATTCCTGACGACTCACGTAACTCACGACTCACGATAATAATTATACATCAGCCAGATACCTATTTCAATATGGTGTTTGGCTGACTTTTTTAAAAGATTAATGTATGAAAAGATTAGTATCACTACTGCTCATTTTGCCTTTCATAGTAGCTGCTCAAACGGAGAATGATTCTGCTGCTATAAAACATTTTTCCAACGAAATATTATTGCATGGGAAAGGGTATGAGTGGTTAAATCAATTAACCAAAAATATAGGTGGCAGACTAGCAGGTAGTCCGCAAATGGTAAAGGCAGAACAATGGGGCTTTGGTGTAATGAAAGCTGTAGGTGCTGATACAGTTTTTATGCAGGAATGCAAAGTGCCTCATTGGGTAAGAGGAGGCAAGGATGAAGCCTTTATTCTTACTGAAATTAAAAGTATTCCATTAAATGTTTTAGCACTGGGAAACTCCAATGGTTCAGGAGAAAATGGGGTGACTGCCAATGTTATGGAAGTGAAGAATTTTGAGGATCTCGATAAGCGAAAAGAAGAAGCTAAGGGAAAGATTGTTTTTTATAACTGCGACTTTGATGAAACTAATATTTTCACTTTCGAATCTTATGGACAGAGTGTAAAGTATAGGGGAGGAGGAGCTAGTCATGCAGCACGCTATGGAGCTGTGGGCGTAATTGTTCGTAGTATGAGCCATGCTACCGATAATAATCCGCATACCGGTTGGATGGGCTATAACGATAGTTTTCCTAAGATACCAGCTGTTGCTATAGGATTGAAAGATCTTGTGGTTTTACACGATAATCTTATAAAGAATAAAGACTTACAGGTATCCTTATTTACCTACGGAAAAATGTTATCCGATACTATTGGTCACAACGTGGTGGGGGAGATAAAAGGTACATCAAATAAAGATGAATATATAACTGTTGGCGGTCATCTGGATAGTTGGGATGTAAATGAAGGTGCACATGATGATGGTGCTGGTATTGCTCAGACATTAGAATTACTTAGAGCTTTCAAAGCATTGAATTATCATCCTAAACATACTATCCGTTTTGTGTTATTTGCCAACGAAGAAAATGGTACAAGAGGAGGAAAAGAATATGCAAGACTGGCTGTAGAAAATAAAGAGAAACATGTATTTGCTCTCGAGAGCGATGCGGGTGGTTTTACCCCAAGAGGATTTAGCATCAGTGCTGATGCTTTAGGATGGGCGAAAATTGATAGCTGGAAGAAGTTGCTAGCGCCTTATGGTTGTTCCAATTTCTTACAGGATGGCAAAGGAACCGATATCAACCCATTATATACTGCATTTAAAATTCCAGAAGCAGAATTGATACCCGATAGTCAGCGCTACTTTGATGTACACCATGCAGTAAGTGATGTGTTCGAAAATGTAAATAAAAGAGAGTTGCATTTGGGAGCAGTAAACATGGCTGCATTTATTTATCTGGTAGATAAGTACGGACTTTAAAGTAAAAAGTAAAAAACAAAAAGTAAAAAGAGGTACAAAGGCAACAAGGTACATAGGCACAAAGTGAGTACAAACATCCAATACAAGGAGGCTATAGGCAAAGAGGCAATAGTGAATACATGTAGTTAAAATAAGATAAGTAACCTTACATTATTATTCGGATAAAATAATTTGTAATTTATATAGGAATAGATACAAAATATCAACCGTTTAATTTTGAATGACTACTTAATTAGCATGTGTAGTACCAATTGAAAAATTACTTTTAGTATCATTCTCAACTATAAATTTCCAAAATAAAATATCAGGATGTTCATCCTCAACTATAGTATGCCCATCTTAAACCTCAGGATGTACATCTAAAACATCTGGATGTACATCTACAACATCTGGATGTACGTCCTCAACATCAGGATGCACGTCCAAAAGATTAGGATGATCATCCAAACGCTTAGGATGGTTGAATATACTTCTACTCTTTCTGTATTTTAATCTGGAAATTGGTATTAGTGAAAAATATTTCCTCTGTATTTAATTGTTAATTATTAATTTTTAATTATTAATTAAAGCCTCTCCCTTAGTTTTGCCTCCCGTAACTAATATTTCCCCATTTTATGAGTTTAATTGTTGTAGGTTCAATGGCTTTTGATGCTATTGAGACTCCCTTTGGTAAAAGTGATAAGATTATAGGCGGCGCAGGTACTTACATTGCCTGGTGTGCATCAAACTTTACTCCTGTAAAGCAGATTTCGGTAGTTGGTGGTGATTTTCCGCAAGAAGAACTGGATGCACTAACTGCACGTAATGTAAACTTGGAAGGTGTTCAGATAAAGAAAGACGAAAAAACATTCTTCTGGAGTGGCCGTTATCACATGGATATGAATACCCGTGATACACTGGATACACAATTGAACGTTTTAGCAAACTTTACCCCTGTTGTTCCAGAGAGTTTTCAGGGTGCTGAATTTTTGATGTTGGGTAACCTGGTTCCATCAGTACAACGCAGTGTAATAGAACAATTAAAAGTTCGTCCAAAACTAATCGTGATGGATACCATGAACTTCTGGATGGAAATTGCATTGGAAGAATTGCATAAAACAATTAGCCTGGTGGATGTTCTTTTGGTAAATGATAGTGAAGCACGTCAATTGAGTGGTGAATATTCACTGGTAAAAGCAGCTGCCAAAATTCGCGAAATGGGTCCCAAATATGTTATCATTAAGAAGGGCGAACATGGTGCATTATTATTCTATGAAGATAAAATATTCGTAGCACCTGCATTGCCATTGGAAGAAGTATTCGATCCAACTGGTGCTGGCGACACTTTTGCTGGTGGATTTATAGCTCATCTTGCAAAAACAAACGATATCTCTTTCGATAATATGAAACGAGCAATTATCTTGGGTAGTGCAATGGCTAGTTTCTGCGTAGAAAAATTTGGCACTCAACGTCTTAGAGAAATAAGTAAAGAAGATATAAACGATCGTTTACATCAGTTTGTTCAATTAGCAAGCTTTGATGTAGAAGTAGATTAATACTAAATTCAAAAACAACTAGGCAGGTGTATCCGATAGAAGGCTGCATACTACATAATGAAAGGTGTGACAATTATAATTTGTCACACCTTTTTTCTTGTATAAATTGATGTATCTATTATCCAATGGTGAATTTGTATTTACCCGATTTTAGCAGCAAAACTCTTTCCTAAGCTCCTCAGGTTATAGGTCTTAAATTTAGTGGTTCTGAAATGCTGTAATGGTTCATTCTCTCTATCCAAAAACAAAGTATCTTTAAACCCAGATTACGCAATAGAATTCTATTAAAGTTTTCAAATACTTCAATCACTCGTCTTAATTGTATTTGTAACCTTCATAACGAACGCTAATGCGTAATTTGGGTTTAATTCTTCATCAATTTCATTATAGATAAAATATTTCAATATTAACTGCAGGTTATTAATGATGGACGGTATTAACAAATGCATTATATTGTTAAATGAAATTGAGTTGTTTGTATTTCTGAAAGATTCTTCTCAGAATTCGTTGAATAATTAATCGTAAATAACCAATATTTATTGGTATTACAAGCGTTATTTCAAAAAAAAAACATCAAAAAGTTTATGATATATCATTCTTCATTATATTGCGGGCTCTTTAACAAAAAAATTTGTGAATTTATGAGAAAACTATTACTACTCATGCTGTTCATTGTACCTTCAATCTTCTTGTGGGCGCAAGTGAAAACAGTGACAGGAAAAGTGACAAATGAAAAAGGCGAACCGGTAGTCCATGCTACGGTTGCAGAAGTTGGAAATAAGAATGCTGTTCAGTCCGACGAGAATGGAAATTTTGCTTTAAAGGTTAAGACCGGAGCAAAGATTAAAGTTTCCTACAACGAGTATGAAAGTACAACAATTACACCTGCAGAAGGTATGAACGCTGTTGTATTAAAACCTTCTTCAGCAAGAGACCTTGGTGAAGTGACTGTAAGTACTGCACTAGGTGTTAAAAAACAAAAGAAAGAACTTGGTTATGCTACCCAACAGGTATCTGCCGGAGAACTTACTAAAGGTAAAGCTACCAACTTGGCTTCTGCTTTGATTGGTAAAGTTGCAGGTTTAACCGTTACTACTCCAAACTCTGGTGTAGATAACGATATCCGTTTAGTATTAAGAGGTAACCGTTCTTTACTTGGAAACAATCAACCAATTTTAGTAGTTGATGGTTCTGTAGTTCCATTGGAATATTACAACAGTATCAATCCAAATGATATCGAAAATATCAACGTATTAAAAGGCGCAGGTGCAACTGCAGTATATGGTAACGAAGCTTCTAACGGAGCGTTGATCATTACTACTAAGAAAGGTACTAAAGGTAAATCAGTTATCAATTTCTCTTCTTCTCTTACAGTTGAACAAGTTTCTTTCATGCCAAAAATGCAGAACTCTTATGGTTCTAATGGTGGTGAAGCAGTAGATTCTCTTGGTAATCCTGTATATATTCCATACGAGAATCAGTCCTATGGTCCAAAATATGATGGTCACATGGTTGCAATGGGTTTACCAGTAAGATTATTCAATCCAGATGGTACTTATCACGATTCTACTTGGATGGTTCCTTATAGCGGCAGACCTGACGAAAAAAGAAACTTCTTCAAAGATGCAACTTCTTTCGAAAACAACATTTCTTTCTCTACAGCAGATGCTAATGGAGGACAATTTTTTGTATCTCTTCAAAACTTAACCAGAAATGGTACCGTTCCTAGCGATCAGTTTAAAAGAAATACCGTTCGTGTAAGTGCAAGCAAAGAGGTGAACAAGTTTACTGTTGGTTTCAATGTAAACTATGCAAAATCTAATTCTGATGTTGTAGGACTTTCTGAAAGAGATGAAGTTTTATACCAATCTATCATTCAGTCACCTTCACACGTTCCTTTAACGCAGTTACAAGATGTAGTAAATAATCCTTTTGCTACTCAAAGTGGATATTATAATGCATATTATGGTAATCCTTACTGGACTATTCAAAATTCTAGAAATAAAACCTGGAAAGATGATATCGTAGCAAATGCAGATTTCACGTATAAACCATTAAAATGGCTTACTGCTTCATACAAAATTTCTTATGCTGCAACTTCAAAGAATTATGAAGTATTCAGAAACGGAATGCAATACGATAGTTGGTTAGCTGATGTAGCAGCTATTTATGACAAATGGGGTGGTGCTTCTGGTACCAAATTCCAAGGTACTAAAATAGCTCCACATGGTTACAGAGGGCAAGAAACAACTTCAAGATTACAAGGCGATTTCTTATTGAAAGCAACACATGATTTCAGTTCAGATTTCTCAGGTGCTTTAATGTTAGGTACTCAAGTATATGAAACCTTAGATAAAGTAAACGAAACTGGTAGAGACATCAATGGTACTATCAACGATTATGATAACCTTGGTGCTATCTGGGGTCCTACAACAGCGATAGGCCAACCACTTTCTACTTTCTATCAATCTACTCACAGAGCAACTGGTATGTTTGCAGATGCAAGTTTAAGATTTAAAAACTATTTATTCTTCCACACTGCAGTTCGTAGAGATGCTGATTCTAGATTAGAAGCAGCAAACAGAGTATTTGTTTACCCTTCTGCCGATTTATCTTTCTTATTCTCAGAAGCTATACCAGCTGTTAAAAACTGGTCTCCATTAAGTTCTGGTAAAGTAAGACTTTCTTACGCTAAAGTGGGTAACATCAGTATTGGTACTTATCAAACAAGAAATGTATATACTGCAGCTTCTGCTTATGGTTTCCCTTATACTGATTCTACAGGTAAAGCAATCAACGGTTATTTATTACAAAGTCAGTTGAACAATCTTAATTTGAAACCAGAATTTACAGCAGAAAAAGAAATTGGTTTGGAATTAGTATGGTTCAAAAACAGATTGAATACCGATTTCTCTTTCTATCAACAAAATACTACTAACCAAACAGTACCTGCAAATATTTCAGCTTCTACTGGAAGTTTAACGGCACTTGAAAATATTGGAGAAACACAAAATAGAGGGTATGAAATTTCTATTAGTGGTGTAATCGTTCAAACTAAGAAAGTACAATGGAGATTAGGTTTCAACTATTCTCATACTGAAAGTAAAGTACTTTCTATCACTCCAGATATTACTTCTTTAGCGATTAATACAGGTGGTACACTTGGTTTAGGTGGTGGTATATACGCAATTACGGGTAGTGCATATCCTGTATTGGAAACTACAGATTGGGTTAGAGATCCTAAAGGAAGAGTAATTGTAGATGCAGTTACTGGTGCTCCTACTAAAGATGCAACTGTTAAACCTTTCGGTACTACTGTTGCTCCCGATGTGTTGTCGATAAACTCTTCTGTTTCTTATGGCAATTTCACTTTAAGTGCAGTAGCAGAATATCGTCATGGTGCAGTTATGTTGAATGCTACAGGTGTTGAAATGGATTTCTCTGGTATTTCAGAGAACTCTGTTAAATATGATCGTAAACCATTCATCTTCCCTAATTCATCTATACAAACAGGTGCAAATACTTATGTAGCTAATACTTCGACTTTAACCAATATGGGTTCTGGTGCAGTAACTAACAACATTAACTTCTTTGCTAATTTGTATAATACAGTAGGTTCTAATTATGTAACTTCTGCCGACTTCTGGAAATTAAGAGAGGTAAGTCTTGCTTACGAAATTCCTGGTAAATTCTTAGGAAAAACTAAATTCGTAAAAGCAGGTTCAGTATCTATCTTCGGTAGAGATTTATTAATGTTCTTACCTAAAGAAAATATGTGGTCTGATCCTGAGTTTAGCAATGTTAGCAACTCAAACAACAATGGTACTGGTATCAGTAATATAGGTCAAACTCCAACTACTCGCAAATTTGGGGTAAGTCTTAATCTAACATTCTAATATCAATAATTAAACAGAAACAATTAAAATTTTTATCATGTTAAGAAAAATATTATTCATATCAGCACTGATCAGTCTCGTGACAGTGGGCTGTAAAAAAGATTTCTTGGATCAGAATGTCGATCCTAATAATCCTGCTGTAGTTCCAGCAGCTGAAATATTGCCAGCTGCTTTAGATAAAACTGCCTTATTAATGGTGGATGGTAATTTGATATTTCCTAACATCTGGATGGGTTACTGGGCATTTAGCTCCACTTATGGTATCCCTTCAGATCAAAGAAATTATCAATATCCAACTTCTTCTACAGCACAAGGATATTTCTCTGATGCATATTCTAACGCTTCAGACTATAACCAAATCATTAACCTAGGTAAAGCACAAAATAACTTTGCTTTACAAGGTATTGGTAGAATTATGAAGTCGATGGTAATGCAAACTTTGGTGGACTTATATGGAGATGTTCCTTATAGTCAAGCATTTCAAGGCCTAGCTAACCAAACACCTAAATACGACAAAGCATCTGATATATATGATAGTTTGTACAACCAATTATCAGTTGCAATCAATAATTTGAATACTGCAGGAACTTCCGATTTTCCTTCTAGTTCAAGCGACTTGTTGTTTCAAGGAAATAAAGCAATGTGGATTAAATTTGCAAATACGCTTAAGTTAAAGTTATTGATTCGTCAAGCTGCTTATGCTCCTAAGGCTGCTTATATCCAAGCTAAATTAGCAGACTTCAATAACGATTTATCAGTATTTTTACAAGCAGGTGATATTGCACAAATTAATCCTGGTTATACCAATTCAGCAAACAAACAAAATCCTTTCTGGTCAAATTTTGGTTATTCAGTAACTAATATTATTTCTCCAGGATCTAATTGTGATGTTTACAAAGGAGGAATTAGCGCTATCAATTTCTTTTCAGCACAAAACGATTTAAGATTAGTACGCATTATGGATTATACCTCCTTTGATAAGGGTTCTGGTCCTGCTGGAGCAGATCCAGCTTTCTGGAACAATATTAAATTTTCAGCTTTAGGGGTCTATTTCAATTTTGCTGGTGCCGAAATGGGTACCGCTCCTGTTGCTGCTCCTGGTACTGTACTGCCTACTTTCTCAAACATAGCTAGTGCACCAACAACTTCTAATTTATTACCAGTTAAGAAAGCTACTTCAAGTGCACTTATCTTCTCCGATTTTGAATCATTATTCTTACAGGCAGAAGCAGTTCAAAGAAACTGGTTTTCTACTGGGGTTGCTCAAGACTTATTTAATTCTGCTGTAACACAATCATTTGCTTACGATTTAGATCCAGCTATTGCAGCTTTAGGTGGCCCTGCTTCAGGTGGTGCTGCTGGTTTTGTTCAGCCAGATGTTATCCCTACTCAGGATAACGATTGGGCTACTGCTCAATCTGCAGGAATAGATCCATTACAGTTGATTATTACTCAAAAATGGATGGCTTTAGGTACTTACAATTTATTAGAGCCTTGGACTGAGTATAGAAGAACTGGCTTCCCTAAAGTACCAATTTCTTCTAGTGCAGGTTCAAACCCTATTCCATACAGATACCTATATCCTCAAAGAGAGTTTAGTGTAAATGGTGCAAATGTTCCAGCTATTGGTGCCGGTGATCAATTTAAACAAAAAGGTAAGATTTTCTGGATGCCTTAATATTCATAACAAATTAAAATTAAGTATATGAAAATAATTAAAATAGTATTGCCGACTCTCATAGTAATTATGTTTTCGGCCTGTCTTAAAAGTACAGATAATAACTTTTTAAATTCTTCTCCTGCTGGGAATGGAATAACTGCTTCTTTTATCAATGTAGGTGCTAGTGGTATAAGTCAAACAACAGACCAGTCTGTGGGTGTTACTTTATCTTCCCAGCCTGGTGTTTATAACTTTTATGTTCAGTTAAATTCTACCAGTGGTTCTTATCCAGCTACAACAGTTACTATCGATAATACCTCTGCTCAAGCTTTGGTTAGTGCGTTTAATGCTGCTAATGCAATGAATTCTAACTATGTAGGTAATGGTGGAGATACTTCATATCAGGTACTGCCCGATTCTACATTCAAATGGTTAAATACTACTGCTACTGTAGATCCTACTACTCATCTTGCAGTATTTCAATTACAAATCACCTCTACAAAAGTGGATATAGCTACCGATTTAAGCCCTACTATTGGGTACGCATTAGGTATAACTATAAAATCTTGCAGTAGTAGTGCAGTATCTATACCTAGCAATACCAATACAAAAATTATCTTGATAAAGGTTAGAAATGCTTATGATGCTTCTTATACAGTAGATGGCTATTTCTTCCATCCATCTTCTCCAAGAGCAATTACACAGAAAATCAAATCTTTAAGCACTGTTTCTATTGTTACTAGCATTGGAGATTTGGGAGATTTGGGTGGTAGTGGATATCAATTCCAATTCGATGTATCTCCAACCAATACATTAACCAATTGGGTTAACCAAGGATCTACTCCAGCTGTACCTGCTTCAGGCTTCATGACCAAAGATAATCCTGCAGGTATTCCTACTTATCCTGGTACTACCACTGGTTTTGTAGCTAAAACATACAATAATACATATGATGCAACTAATATGATTTTCTGGATGCATTATGGTTATGGTGTTGGTGCTCCTAACCAAAATGGTTATGGTCGTCAGGTTTACGAAAAATGGGTTAGAAACTAATTTATTTTAATAAAGTGCTTCTGCACTTACAACAACAAAGAGGTTGACTTTTAAATAAGTCAACCTCTTTTGTTTTTTACAACTACTCTTTAACTTCATTTCTATAGTTTTGTCTCACTAATATTTATGTTATAACAGATATATAATGCAATACTTTAAATACATTTTTACCAGTTTGTTGTTGTTTATTATCGCTGCTGCATGTAATCACCCTCATAATGATATTTGTAAAATACATATTAAAGTACTAGCGCCAGCAGAAGGAAAACTCGAACTTATTAGAATTGGTTTTATAGATCAGAAAGATAGTATATTTAAATCTAGCGAAAATGGAATTTTCAATGATTTTACTTTTGAAGTTAAAAAAGATCCTACTACAATTTATAAATTAAAAGTACCCCTTCTAAATAGAGACATATTTTGTATTCCCGATGTTAATGATATTAATATTGAAGTGAATCTTGCAGGAAACATAGCTATGGTAAATGGTTCAGAATCCTCTACTGAATTACTTAATTTCATTGCAACCTTAAAAAAACAAAACAATAACCTACTTGCTAATAATATTAATGTATCAGGCCATAATAATACTGAAATTAATTTCACTTTACCTTTTATGGATTCTGTTTCAAATCCTGCAATTTTCATGGTGGCATATAACACTATTGAGTTTGGTAAAGATTATAAGCTATTAAAAGAAGTGGTGGACAAAGCATTCATAAAGTTCCCGAAGATTACCTATATTAAACAGTTAAAAGAAGATGCGAACAACATGATAGATGTATACGAAAAAGAGTTTAATATAAACGATCAACTCCCTGCAATCATTCTTCTTGATATTGATTCCACTAAATATTCTACAGCCGCCAATAAAGGGAAATATTATTATATAAATTTCTGGAGTACTTGGTGCGAACAATGTTTTACTAATCTGGAAACAATGAAGAATCTATATGCCAACATAGATACCTCCAGGATATCATTTGTAAGTACTGCAATTGATAATAACCATAGTGATTGGAAACAAATTATTAATAAAAATAATTACAGTTGGAAAAACCTGATTGACGAAAAAATGTGGAAAGGGATAGCAGTCAATACGCTAAAGTTTGATAGTATACCATTCAACTTCTTGGTTTCACCTGAAGGGAAAGTATTAGGAAAAGCAATCCCTCCAGATTCTTTACAGTATTATCTCGCTAAATTTAATTTATTAAAACGAAAATGAGCAAATCCTTATCGGCTCATACTTATTACTTACAACCTAATAGCTAATACTGTATTTCATTTCTCTGTGTTAATGTATTTGTATTAATCTAAGTACTGCATTTCAATATTTCATTTTCAATTATCCATCATCCATTATCAATTCCCTCTCTATTTCCCTATTTTTGCGGCAATGAACTTAATGGACAAATATCAGATTGTGGTTGGACTGGAGGTACATGCTCAGCTACAAACAAAATCGAAATTGTTTTGTGGCGATAGTATTGCTTTTGGTGCAGAACCAAACACGCATGTTAGCCCTGTTACTTTGGCTCATCCCGGCACATTGCCAAAGACCAATAAACAAGCAGTAGAATATGCTGTAAGAATGGGTATTGCATGCAGTTGCGAAATTGTACGCTACAACTATTTCGCCCGTAAAAATTATTTCTACCCCGATCTTCCAAAGGGCTATCAGATATCTCAACACACTACCCCAATTTGTAAAGGTGGTTATGTTACCATTCAAAGTGCAGAAGGAGAAAAACAAATAATACTCAATAGAATTCATATGGAAGAAGATGCTGGAAAAAGCATCCACGATGCCGATGATTTCTTTACTTGTATCGATTTAAACAGAGCAGGTACACCCTTAATCGAGATAGTTACCGAACCTTGTATTCATAGTAGCGAAGATGCATTTCAATACATAACCGAACTGCGCAAACTGTTACAGTGGTTAGGTGTTTGCGATGGAAATATGGAAGAAGGTAGTCTCCGTTGCGATGCCAACGTATCTGTGCGATTAAAGGGTGAAACAACATTAGGAACTAAAGTAGAAGTGAAGAACCTGAACTCTATTCGTAATGTAAAAAAAGCGTTAGACTACGAAGCAGAACGAATCATTGGTATATTGGAAAGAGGAGAAACAGTAATACAACAAACACGTGGGTTTAATGCTGATAATGATACTACTTTCTCTATGAGAGATAAGGAAGACGCAAATGACTATCGTTACTTCGCCGATCCCGATTTAGTGCCATTCAATTTAACAGAAGAGTATATCCAAAATATTAAAGAGACATTACCTGCTTTACCCGCTGAATTAAAACAGTCTTTTACTAAAGAGTTGGGTTTAAGCGAATACGATGCGGCCAATATTTGTGAGGACAAAGCTTCTGCGGATTATTTTCTTTCGGTAACTGCTTTAAACAAAAATTATAAAGCAGTTGCAAACTGGATGCTCGGTCCTATTAAGCAGTACTTAAACGAACAGCAGATAGGGTACAATGAGTTTACTTTATTACCACAAACTTTATCCAGTCTGGTAACCTTGGTGCAGGATGGGAAAGTAAATTTTTCTGTAGCTTCTCAAAAGTTATTACCAGCATTAATCAAGGACAATCAATCACCAGCTACTTTGGCCGAAAGCCTGAACCTTATACAGGTAAGCAATGTTGGTGAATTGGAGAAATGGGTAGACGAAGTGATTGTAAATATGCCTGATAAAGTAGCGGAATATAAGAAAGGTAAAAAAGGACTGATTGGCCTTTTTGTTGGAGAGGTAAAGAAACTAAGTAAAGGTCAGGCCGACCCTAAAATGGTGACAGAACTATTACAGCAAAAGCTGACTTAATAATACGCTTACTAATAATAAAAGTAAAAATCGAAATAATTTAAGTTCATGTATTACTCACGACTTATGATGTATTCTCACGACTCAAGATGTATTATGAACAGTTTTATTTAAAATTAATAATGATGAAAAAAATATTGATGCTTTGCATTCCTGTATTAATACTGATAGTAGGTTGTTCTCCTAAAAAACATGGCCCATTTGTAGTAAGTGGATTGATAGAACATCCAAACTCCGAAAAAGTTTATTTAATGGAGGTCCCCTTCGGCGCGCAACAACCAATAATGTTGGATTCTGCTACTTTATCTAAAAAAGGAACCTTCGAATTAAGAGCTTATGGTAAAGAAGAAGGATTGTACGTAGTGGGTGTTCAAAACGGCCCCGAAGTGCTAATCATTAACGATGGTATTCATCTTAAACTTAGGCTGGATGTAAACAGCTATAAAACCTATACAATAGAAGGTTCCGTAGCTTCATTATACTTACATAATTTTCTAAACCAATACGATTCCACCTTCAGCTTATTAAAAGATGCTTTTGTTCAAGTTGATAGTTTGTCCAAAAAGGATAGTAGTAATCAGTTGAAAATTGCGATTTCTGAAAAAACAAAACAGATGGCTGCTGTTAATGCGCTCATCAGAGAAAATATTAAAAATACGCAAAGTCCTACATTAGGATGTTATTTAACAAGCATTGCTTTCAGAACGATGGAACTTACCGAAATTAAAAGTCTTACAGATGGAATGGGTAAGAAGTTTAAAGACAATGAAAGTATTGGTAAACTTATTAAAATGGTAGATGCACAGGTGAACGCTAATCCCAAACTTGCTTTATTAAACAATCCTGCACCCGATTTCATAGTTAAAGATACTGCTGGTAAGGATATTAGTCTTAGCAGTTTTAAAGGGAAATATTTACTGCTCGATTTTTGGGCTAGTTGGTGCAAACCTTGTAGAGAAGAAAACCCTAATGTAGTGGCAGCTTATAATGAATTTAAAGATAAAAATTTTACCATACTGAGTATTTCATTGGATGATGATAAAGAATCATGGAAAGCTGCTATAAATGCTGATGGACTTGTTTGGAATCATGGTAGTGAATTAATGAAGTGGGAAAGTCCAATTGTCAAAAAATATAAGTTCGAAGGAATACCATTCAATGTGCTAATTGATCCTGCTGGAAAAGTAATTGCAACCGAACTAACCGGTGATGCTTTAAGAAAGAAACTCACTGAGGTATTGAAGTAAGCTAAAAAATACCAAATACCAATTCTATTTGTGGTGTAATAGAACACTAAAGTCTCGAGATAAAGGTGGCTGATCTCGCGATTTGCCAACTAGGGCTCAAGGTTGGGTTTCCTGTCCTTGCGATAGACTCACATGGACTCCAGATTGTATTTCTTGTCCTCGCGATAAGCTACGAAGGGCTCGAGATTAGGTTTCTTCAACTAGCGATAGACAATAAAGGGCTCGAGGTTGTGTTTCTTGTCCTCAGTTAACTGTTCCTTGTTCTCAAGAGGGGATTACTTTAGTGTAGTTTCAAGATCGCTAACCTTTGAAGTTATAATTAAGTTCACAGAAAATAACATTACTCGCTTAGGATAAATATTTTGATTCCATTAATCGAAATTCTAGTCATAATAAGCGCCCATTCTCAAGAGTGTTTGAAACTTTTTCTGTGTTTTGCTCAGCCTATTACTCCAGTCCTGAAAAAGCTGGTTGAATGAAATCAATCCATTAATTAGGTTATAACCATTCTAAAATATCATCTAAACAACAATTAATTTCTAATAGTATTTATTTAATAGAATATATCTTCCTGATTGCTGACTATGTTGATAAAAATCTATAAATTCTGTTTATTTAATGGTTGTTGTAAAATAATTTTGTCGGTTTTATTAAACAATATATATTTGTTCCCGTGATGAACAAAATAGCAAATACTTTTAGTTACTTTTATTTTTACTTCTATTTTAAAAATAGTAGCCGGTTAGTATTTGCGAAAGTTAAAGCATAAAAAAACGAATAGAAATACAATCCCGGCAAATAGCCGGGATTTTTTTTTGACCTTTTTTGAAGAAACGAAAAATGAATTCAACAGGTACAATAATAAATAGACTGTATTCTCCGCTTTCTGCACAAGCACAGGGAGTTTCCATACAAGGATATGAGGGTAGTTTTCACCAGATGGCTGCCAGACAGTTCTTTGGAACAGAAGTAGAAGTAATTCCTTGTGCAACTTTTAGAGAACTAGTAAAAATTGCTGCTAATAAAAAAGAAAGCAGGGGAGGTGTAATGGCAATTGAAAATTCTATTGCAGGCAGTATTCTTCCTAATTATACTTTATTACAAAAAAGTAACCTGAAGATTGTTGGAGAAGTATACTTGCCCATCAAGCAACATTTATTGGTGAATCCAGGCGTAAAACTGGAAGATATAAAAGAAGTTCATTCGCATCATATGGCTATTCAGCAATGTATGGAGTACCTGGATAAGTACAACTGGAAACTGGTAGAAACTGATGATACAGCATTGAGTGCAAAACATATACAGCAACATAAGAGCAAACATATAGCAGGTATAGCTGGTAAGCTGGCAGCGGAGTTATATAACCTGAATATTATTGTGCCAAATATTCATACACAGAAGAGCAACTATACACGTTTTCTGATACTGCAAAGATCTGCCGATAGTAAGCCAATTGAAGGAGCTAATAAGGCAACTATCAACTTTGTAACCAATCATGCCAAAGGTGCTTTAGCTAAAGTACTTACGTTGATTGCAGGTAATGGAATTAACCTGAGTAAACTACAGAGTATGCCAATAGCAGGTACCAATTTTACGTATAGCTTTCATGCAGATCTGGAGTTTGAAAACATTAATCAGTTGGTTAGTGCATTAAGTGATATAGAACAACTAACCGAAGCAATAAACATCTTTGGCATTTATAAGGCCTCCCCCATCCCCTCCAAAGGAGGGGCTTAAATCCTGACAATAGTAATAATAACAGAAATTCATATTATAGTTATGTTAGACAATAAAGAGAGTGGTAAAGTTATAAACGGTTCACAGAACCCCCCTTTGGGGGGCAGGGGGGCTGTAGCAAAGAGACTGGAAGGAATTGGTGAATACTATTTCTCTCAGAAATTAAGAGAAATAGAAGAACTGAATAAACAAGGAAAGAACATTCTTAATCTTGGTATTGGAAGCCCCGATCTTCCTCCGCATCCTGATGTGATAAAGACTTTACAGGAAGAAAGTAGTAAGTTGAATACACATGCTTATCAGTCCTATAAAGGTTCGCCGTTGTTTAGAAAGGCAATTGCTGATTGGTATAGTACATGGTATAATGTTACCTTGAATCCTGATACAGAAATTCTGCCATTATTAGGTAGTAAAGAAGGCATTATGCATATCTGTATGACTTACTTTGAAGAAGGGGTTTCTGTGTTGGTTCCTAATCCGGGATATCCTACTTATGCAAGCGCAGTAAGACTTTCAGGTGCTACTCCTTTATTGTATGAACTTACAGAAGAGCATGATTATGAACCTGATTTTGATACATTAACAAAAGTAATTGTTGATAGTAAAACACCTATTAAAGGGATGTTTGTAAACTATCCTCAAATGCCTACTGGTAAGAATGGAAACAAAGAATTGTTCCAGAAGATTGTTGCTTTTGCTAAGGCAAATAACTTGTTGATTATTCATGACAATCCTTATAGCTTTATTCTGAATGAGGAACCAATAAGTCTCTTGTCTGTAGAAGGAGCAAAGGAGGTGGTAATAGAATTAAATTCTTTGAGTAAGAGTCATAATATGGCAGGTTGGAGAATAGGTATGTTATGTGCTGCTAAGGAAAAGATAGATGAAGTGCTTCGCTTTAAAAGCAATATGGATAGTGGCATGTTTTTGCCGGTTCAATTGGCTGCTGCAACGGCAATGGGATTAAGTAAAGACTGGTACAAAAGTATCAATGAAATATACAGCGCAAGAAGAATAAAAGTGTTTGAAATGCTGGATATGCTGGGCTGTGTTTACTCAAAGAATCAGGTAGGGCTATTTGTATGGGCAAGTGTACCCGAACAGTACAAAGATGGTTATGCATTAAGCGATGAGATATTATATAACAAAAATGTATTTATTACACCAGGTGGTATATTTGGAACGGCTGGTAATAGTTATATAAGGGTAAGTTTATGTGGTAGTATAGAAAGATTTGACGAAGCCATCAGGAGAATTAAGAATTAAAAATTAATAATTAAGAATAACAAATTAGTTATGTCGGGTATATTGGGTCAGGACAATAATAAGGAGATTTCTAATACCGCCCCTTTAGGGGACAAGGGGTTGACGGTCTGCATAATAGGGGTAGGATTAATAGGGGGTTCATTTGCATTAGCATTGAAAGATAAGGGAATTGCTAAACATATTATTGGGGTAACCCGTAGCAAAGAATCTGCCGATAAAGCAATAGCACTTGGACTTATAGATGAGGCTTTGCCATTAGAAGAAGCAGTTAGTAAAAGTGATTTAATCTATGTGTCTATTCCTGTGGATACTACTATACCTGTGATGAAACAAGTAATGGATTTAGTAAAAGGAAATCAGATAGTGGTAGATGCTGGTTCTACAAAAGCAGCTTTATGTAGTGAGCTTTCTGGTCATGCAAATAGGAAGAATTTTGTAGCTACACACCCTATGTGGGGTACAGAATATAGTGGACCTGAAGCAGCGGTGCATGATGCCTTTACTGGAAGAGCCTGTGTGATTTGTGAGAAAGAAAAAAGCGATCCTACAGCAGTTACAAAGGTGGAAGATATTTATAAAAAACTGGGAATGAATCTTGTATATATGGATGCAAAAGCACACGATATTCATGCGGCATATGTGAGTCATATTTCTCATATTACTTCATTTGCTTTGGCAAATACCGTTCTGGAAAAGGAAAAGGAAGAAGATGCCATTTTTGAATTAGCAGGAGGTGGTTTTGAAAGTACTGTTCGTCTGGCAAAAAGTAACCCTGCCATGTGGGCCCCGATATTTATGCAAAACAGGGAAAATGTGCTGGATGTATTAAGCGAACATATCTCGCAATTAAGAAAATTTAAGAGCGCATTGGAGAAGGAAAACCTTGAATATCTGTACGAATTGATGGAGAATGCGAACAAGATAAAAGAGATAATTAAGTAAGAAACGAAGGAAAAGTAAGTAAATAGGGAAGGTAATACTGTGAAGGTTAGTATAAAATAGGGGTAAATGGGGTACATAAATGCATCATTTACCGACTAAAGCAATATATTATACCTAAAAACGTACATTAGAGGTTACCTTCGCCGCAAATTTTAAATAATATAATGATTACATTTAGTGAGTTAGGCTTGGATGAAAGATTGGTTCAGGCAACCAATGCGCTGGGGTATGTGAACCCAACGCCCATCCAAGAACAGGCGATTCCGGTTCTTTTAAGCGGAACAAAAGATTTAGTAGGTTTAGCACAAACCGGTACAGGAAAAACAGCGGCATTTGGCTTGCCGTTATTACATTTAGTGGATGAAAGCCAAAAACATCCGCAGGCATTAGTGGTTTGCCCTACACGTGAATTGTGTATGCAAATCGTAAGCGAAATCGAACTTTTCAAGAAGTTTATCCCTGGCATGCACGTAGTGGCTGTTTATGGTGGTACTTCTATTAGCATGCAGATTAAAGATTTAAGAAGAGGCGTACAGATTGTTGTTGCCACTCCTGGTCGTTTAATCGATTTGATTGAAAGAAAAGCTATTCATCTCGAGAAAATAAAGTATGTAGTATTAGATGAGGCAGATGAAATGCTGAACATGGGATTCAAGGAGGATATTGAATTTATCTTACAGAATACCCCTGAGCGTGAAGCTACCTGGTTGTTCAGTGCTACCATGCCACCTGAGATTAAAAAGGTGAGCAAAAAGTACATGACTGCTCCTTTCGAGATTACAGTAGGTAAAGTAAATACCGGTAATAAAAATATTGATCATCAATACTATGTTACGCAATCTCACCAACGTTATGAAGCATTAAAGAGATTGATAGATTTTAATCCAGGTATTTATGGATTGATATTTACCCGTACCAAGATTGATGCGCAGACAATAGCGGAAAAACTGACAAGAGAAGGATACGATATTGATGCTTTACATGGTGATCTTACCCAACAGCAACGTGATAAAGTAATGCACGCATTCCGTGATAAAACTTTACAGTTATTGATTGCAACCGATGTGGCAGCAAGAGGAATTGATGTAAAAGATATTACCCACGTTATTAACTATGAACTTCCTGATGATACAGAAGTATACACACACCGTAGTGGTCGTACTGGCCGTGCAGGTAGTACCGGTATCTGTATGAGTATAGTTCATAGCAAAGAAATCTTCCGTTTACGCAGTATCGAAAGATTAATTCAGAGTCCATTCAATAAAATGGAACTTCCTAGCGGTAAAGATGTTTGTAGAAAACAATTTTACTTCTTTATGGAGAAACTTCTTCAGGCAGATATCTCTCATGGTGATTACGAAACTTACTTACCAATGTTGCAGGAAAAATTTGCAGACATTAGTAAGGAAGAAGTACTTACTAGAGTAGCTGCAATGGAATTTGATCGTTTCTTGAAATACTACGAAAATGCAGGTGATTTAAATATCAGAGAACAGAAGAGAGAAAGAAAAGCTTTTGGTGATTCTCCGGAATTCGGTAATTCAAGAGGTAGAGAAAGAGATGCAAGACCTTCTCAGTTCAGCGATGGTGATACCGTTCGTTTATTCGTGAATCTGGGTACTAAAGATGGTTTCTACAAAGCAAGTTTCTTACAATTCATTCTTGATATGAGCGATTTGAAGAAAGAAGTATTGGGTAGAATTGATATGAAAGAAATGAATAGCTGGGTGGAGATAGACAAGAAAGCAGCTAAGCAGATGATCTCTTCAATTGATGGTAAAAACTTCAAGGGTAGAAGAATCAGAATGAATGATGCTAACAGCAGATAGTTAATACACAAGTAAAAGTTGAAAAGTCAAAAGAAGAAATGGTTGACTTAATTGTTTCTTTTTTTGGCTTTTTTCTTTACTTATAACAATAAAAATCGAGCAGGCATGCAGCAAGAACAAGAACAAAAATCAATTAATGAGGTGTGGAATAAACGTCCTCTAATCATCAGTGGACCTTGTAGCGCTGAAACGGAAGAACAAGTACTTGCTACTGCACAACGACTGGCTGCTACTGGTAAAGTAGATATACTGAGAGCAGGTATCTGGAAACCACGTACTCGTCCCGGTTCATTCGAAGGTATTGGTACTAAGGGTTTACCATGGATGCAAAAAGCAAAGGTATTAACTGGCCTACCTTTTACAGTAGAAGTTGCTACTGGTAAACAAGTAGAAGATGCATTGCACTTTGGTGTAGATGTATTATGGATAGGTGCAAGAACTACTGTTAATCCCTTTAGTGTACAGGAAGTGGCCGATGCATTGAAAGGCGTTAATATCCCCGTGCTGATAAAGAATCCCATTAATCCTGATTTAGAATTGTGGCTTGGTGCTGTAGAACGTGTTGCAAAAGCAGGTATCGACAGAATTGGCCTTATCCATAGAGGCTTTAGTTCTTATGGTAATACAGAGTACAGAAATGCACCAATGTGGCATCTAGCTATCGAAATGAAAAGAAGAAATCCTGAGTTAATGATTATCAACGATCCTTCTCATATTTCTGGTAACAGAACTATATTACATGATTTGATGCAGAAGGCTGTGGATCTTGATTTTGATGGTTTTATTATAGAAACACATATTGATCCTGATAATGCCTGGAGCGATGCTAAACAACAGGTAACTCCTGAAAGATTAGCTGAAATTCTGGACAGCATTGTTTGGCGTAAAGAAGATGCAACTAATGAAGATTATCATGCTGCATTAGAAAAGTTCCGTCAGCAGATTAATCAGCTGGATGATGAGCTTTTACAAATTCTTAGTCAGCGTATAAAAGTGGCTGAGAAAATTGGACAATACAAGAAAGACAACAACATTACTATTCTTCAGACTTCCCGTTGGAACGAAATTCTACAAAGAGCTGTTGCTAAAGGCGATAAGCTTGGGTTGAGTCAGGAGTTTATTACAAAATATTTAGATGCGGTACACATGGAAAGTATCAACCATCAGAATAAAATTATGAATAGTTAATTATTAAAATGGAGAAACAAACGTATAAATTCTCGAATAGCTCAACCGACTTTTATTTTGATGGTAGCATCAACGATTTAAAAGATATAGTTGATTCAAAATATACCATCATCATAACTGATGAGAATATATACAAGGCACATACTGCCAAATTTAAAGGATACAAAACGATTACTATCCCTGCCGGCGAGAAAAATAAAGTTCAGAAAACAGTAGATACCATCATTACAAAAATGATTGGATTTGAAGCTGATAGAAGATCTTTTATAGTAGGCGTAGGTGGCGGTGTAGTGACCGATATTGCCGGATATGTTGCCAGCATTTACATGCGTGGTATCCGTTTCGGATTTGTGCCTACCTCTTTATTAGGATTAGTAGATGCAAGTATTGGCGGTAAAAATGGGATAGATGTTGGCGTTTACAAGAATATTGTAGGCTTCACAAAACAACCCTCTTTTATATTGCATGATCTGACTTTTCTGGATACTTTACCAAAAGCAGAATGGATAAATGGGTTTGCTGAAATTATCAAGCACGCTTGTATTCAGGATGCTGACTTGTTTAAGGACTTACAGAAAAATGATCTGGAGTATTACATGAAAAATAAGGAAGCAATATCTGCACTTATTCAATTGAATGCGCAGATTAAACTGAATGTAGTACAACATGATGAGTTTGAAAAAGCAGAGCGCAGATTATTGAACTTTGGTCATACCCTTGGGCATGCGCTGGAAAATCAATATAAGCTAATGCATGGTCAGGCTGTATCTATAGGAATGGTTTATGCAGGATATATTTCTGAGAAACTGTTGCGTTTCAAACAGGTACCACAGATAAAAGAAGTGCTGGAGAAATATGGTCTTCCAATTACACTGGATTTTGATAAGCAAAAGGCTTTTGATGTTTTGAAATTGGATAAGAAGAGAGACCGTAATGAAATTAATTATATTCTATTAAATAAAATAGGAAAGGCTTCTATAGAGTCTATCACATTATCACAGGTAGAGAAAATTATAGGAGCATTCTAAGAAGTTCAAATGGTAGTAGTAACTATTCAACCATCATCTGTAACAGGAAAAATATTTGCGCCTGCATCAAAAAGCTCTATGCAAAGAGCCTGTGCAGCTGCGCTGGTTAGTAAGGGTACTTCCTTCATTCATAATCCAGGTATTTCCAATGATGATAAAGCAGCTTTGGATATCATCAAAAACCTTGGAGCAACTGCAACATTCAACGAAGGTATTTTAACTATTGAAAGCAATGGTGTAAATCCTACTAACTCCCCTTTAGGGGATGGGGGTAGGGATGGTGTTACATCTTCTATCAATTGTGGTGAAAGTGGTTTAAGTATCAGAATGTTCACCACAATTGTTTCCTTAAGTAATCAAAGAATAGCCATCAATGGTTCCGGTAGTCTTACTACCCGTCCTATGGATTTCTTTGATGAAATCTTACCACAGTTAGGTGTGGATGTTCAATCAAACAATGGCAGACTTCCTTTGTCTGTTCAAGGTCCGTTTATTCCAAAAGATATAGAGATAGATGGCTCCATAAGTTCACAGTTTCTTACTGGTTTATTAATGGCTTATGCCGCATCTGATGGTTTAAGTACAGCTACTATTAAAGTGAACAATCTAAAGAGTAAACCATACATCGATCTTACTTTGAAAGTGATGAAAGATTTTGGTTTGTTAGTTCCTGAGAATAACAACTACGAAGAATTTATTTTCAACTATTCTTCTACATCTAATCCCCCTTTAGGGGATAGGGGTAGGGGTGGGGAAAGAGTTTATACCGTAGAAGGCGATTGGAGTGGTGGCGCTTTCCTATTGGTAGCTGGCGCTATTACTGGTTCAATTACAGTACAGGGATTAGATGTGAATTCTACTCAGGCAGATAAAAAAATACTGGAAGCATTAAAAGATGCCGGAGCTATAATGTCCATTCAGTATGAGGCCATTGAAATAAGTTCTCCATTGTTGGGCTTAAATGCCTTTCAGTTTGATGCTACCGATTGTCCCGATCTGTTTCCTCCATTAGTGGCATTAGCGGCTTATTGTAAAGGAACAACGGTGATAGAAGGGGTAGGCAGACTGGCTCACAAAGAAAGTAACCGTGCACTTACTTTGCAGGAAGAGTTTGGCAAAATGGGTATAGAAATTACCTTGCAGGACGATTTGATGCTGGTAAAAGGAACTGCTCATTTAAAAGGCAATAAAGTACATTCTCACCACGATCATAGAATAGCAATGGCATGTGCTGTTGCCGGACTAAAAGCAGATGGAAATACCATTATAGAAGAAGCAGATGCTATTAACAAATCTTATCCAAATTTTTACGAACATTTGCAGAAGTTAGGAGTGGTAACACATATACATTAATTAACTAAAATATTCTCTTCTCCCCTCTCTGTAGGAGAGGGGCTGGGGGTGAGGCTTTAAGTCATGAACGCTTTCGGACGCATATTTCGGGTAAACATTTTTGGTGAATCGCATGGCGAATCTGTCGGTATTAATATCGATGGTATTCCTGCTGGATTGCCTTTGTCTGTAGATGACTTTCTGATTGATATTGAACGCAGAAAAGGGGGGACTCAAAAGGGAACTACGCCAAGACAGGAATCAGATTTACCTATTTTTAAAAGTGGTGTATTCAATGGTAAAACCACCGGTGCTCCACTTACAATTTTATTTGAAAATAATAACACCCGCAGTGGCGATTATGCAAAACAGAGAGATATACCTCGCCCGGGGCATGCCGACTTTGTAGCCAACAAAAAATTTGGCAATAACGAAGACTATCGTGGTGGTGGTCATTTTAGTGGTCGACTTACTGTTGCTTTGGTAGCTGCTGGAGTGATTGCTAAGAAACTGCTGAATAATATAACTATTGTTTCTGCCATTTTGGAAATAGGTGGGGAGACTGACATAGAAAAAGGATTACAAAAAGCAATCGATCAAAAGGATTCTATTGGAGGAATTGTGGAATGTAAAGTAAATGGATTAACTATTGGTTTGGGTGAGCCATTTTTTGATAGTGTAGAAAGTCTTATCAGTCATGCAGTGTTTGCTATACCTGCTGTAAGAGGAATAGAATTTGGTACAGGATTTCAATCGGCAAAGATGTTTGGTGTAGATCATAATGATGCTATCAAAGATGCTTCAGGAACTACTACTACCAATCATGCGGGTGGTGTTGTAGGTGGTATTACCAATAGCAACGAAATGGTTTTTCGTATTGCCATCAAACCTACTTCTTCCACTCCTAAAGAACAACAGACTTTTAATTGGGAAACGAATTCTTTTGATACATTCTCCGTAAAAGGTCGTCATGATCTTTGTATTGCATTACGAGTGCCAGTAGTACTGGAAGCTGTTACTGCAATAGTTCTAACAGATTTGATGTTGCTGGAACAAAGAATACCAAGAGTTCTTTAATTAATAATTAAAAATAAATACAGTTCAAAAGCTCCTTTGATTGGCTGATATTTTTTACTTTTAGTTTTTCACTTTTTACTTTGAAACATGAATATAATTTATCACGTTACTACGCAGGCTGAATGGGATACTGCTTTACTAAGTGGACAATATACTGCTCCATCTTTAGAATTGGAAGGCTTTATTCATTGTAGTGCCGAACATCAGGTAGCAGGTGTATTGGAGCGATATTTTAAAGGGAAAGAAAATCTGGTTAAGCTTACTATTGATACTACCAGATTAACCAACCGTTTACAGTACGATTTAGCACTTTCTGTTGGTCAAGAATTTCCGCATGTATATGGAACTATCAATGTAGATGCTGTGATTAAAAAAGAGTCAATAGAAAGCAAATAATACAAATTTGAAAATTCAATAATTTGAAGATTTGAAAATGAAATACAATGAATACACTAACAGAAAAGCTTCGTACAATTTGTGTTTAGCGTTAAGCATTCAGCGTTCTGCTTAAAACATTTTTTACTTTTAATTTTTTACTTTTAACTTTATAACCATGCATCAGTTTATCGTTAATGTTTCCATGCAAATCATTCCAGTAGTGTTAGACAAACATCCTTATTTATGGGTGGATGAGGCTATTGCCGTAATTGAACAATCAGGCATAAAATATAAAGTTCAGGCTTTTGATACGGTATTAGAAGGTACTTATGACGAAGTAATGCAGGTAATAAAAGATGTGAATGAACGCCTGTATTCTCTTGGTTGTGCCGAGTGGATTAGTCACCTGCAAATTCAGGTAAGAAGTGGTGGTAATATTACCGGAGATGAGAAGACAGAGAAGTTTAATTAATTGCTAATAGGTATTTACTAAAAGTCCCCGATAGTTAACACTTCGGGGACTTTGTATTGTATAGAAAAATATTCTTATTTCTTTTCAGCAAGCTTCAATTCCCAGTTCCAGGCTGTACGCATCATCTCGGTAATGTCATACTTTATTTCCCAGCCAAGTTCCTTTACGGCTAACTCGTTATTTGCATAGATAGAGATAACATCACCTGCTCTGCGTGGAGAAACTTTATAGTTCAATTTAACTCCCGAAATAGCTTCAAAAGTATTGATAGCTTCAAATACAGTTACCCCATTTCCAGAACCAAGATTAAAGATGTCGCACTTGCTCTTTTGCTTATTATTTATAAGGTATTGCAAAGCGAGCGTGTGTGCATGTGCTATGTCGCAAACATGAATATAATCTCTTATACAACTTCCATCGCGGGTAGGATAGTCTGAACCAAACACCTGCATTTCGGGCAACTTACCAATAGCCGTCTGCGTAATTACCGGAACTAGATTTAGTGGTTTACCCAAAGGTAATTCACCAATTAATGTAGTAGAATGAGATCCAACCGGATTAAAATATCTTAGTAAAATTGCGTGAGCATTTTCCGTAAAAGTAAAGTCCTGAATTATTCTTTCGCCCATTTGCTTCGTAGCACCATAAGGCGATTCGGCAGGTTTGGTAGGAGTAGATTCAGTAACAGGAATATGATCAGGATTACCATATACTGTACAAGAAGAAGAGAAAACAAAATATGGAACCTTAAACTGCTTTACACACTTCAGTAAATTGATAAGAGAGAAAAGATTATTCTCATAATATTCGTTGGGCTTTGCTACAGATTCACCCACTGCTTTATAAGCAGCAAAATGAATAATACCCACTATATCGGGATGATTAATAAAAAGAGATTCTGTTTGTGCAAAATCCTTTAAATCATAGTTGTAATTCGTAATTTTATTACCGGTAATCTGTTCAATTCCCGATAGGACATCAGTAGTAGAATTGGAGTTATTATCAACTGAGATAACATCGAACCCATTTTCTATTAAATCTACAATGGTATGTGAACCTATAAAGCCGCAGCCTCCTGTAACTAATATCTTACTCATATTGGTTGCAATATTAAAAATATTTGTTGAAGATACCTGTGACAATCGTCAGTAAAACTGTTATAAATTACCGAAAACGTCTTAATTAAAATTTAGCGTAGACAAAAGCCAACTTTAGATAATCATTTTAAGGCCATAGTAGAACAATGCAGCAAGTACTGCAGATACAGGTATAGTAAGAATCCATGCCCATAATAAGTTGATGGTAACACCCCAGCGTACTGCGCTTAAACGCTTGGTAGCACCTACTCCAATAATAGCTCCTGTAATGGTATGAGTAGTAGAAACAGGTATACCTAAATGTTCGGTTATATATAACGTAATGGCTCCTGCTGTATCGGCACTTACTCCTTCTAATGGAGTGATCTTAGTGATCTTTGTACCCATCGTTTTTACTATCTTCCAACCACCACTTAATGTACCTAAACCTATGCATAAGAAACTGGTAAAAGGTACCCAGTAATAATGCGCCACAAAATCGTTGAAGGTGAGCACATTTCCTTTGCTTTTTTCATAACAGATAATAGCAGCACCAATAATACCCATTACTTTCTGTGCATCATTGCCACCGTGTCCTAAGCTTAATGCAGCCGAAGCTACCAGCTGAAATTTTTTAAACTTATTTTCCGCTTTATAAGGATTAGATCGCTTAAATAAATGGACTATGATAATAGTAATAACAAAGGCAACAAACATTCCAATAAGAGGAGCTGCAAAAATAAATAAGAAGGTAGGTATTACTTTGGCATAGTTAACTACATTGATGCCTCCTTTGGTAAAGCCATGCGCAAATGCAATTGCTGCACCCATAAAGCCACCAATCAGCGTGTGAGATGAGCTGGAAGGAATTCCAAACCACCAAGTAGTAAGGTTCCAGCAGATAGCAGCCATCAATCCGGCTAGAATTACTTCAAGATTAATGAAGTTCTCATTCACTGTTTTAGCAATGGTATTACCGATTTTAAATTCTCCAATAATATAAGCCGAAATAAAGAATGCAGCAAAGTTGAAGAAGGCTGCCCATACTACTGCCTGAAAAGGCGTAAGTACCTTGGTAGATACTATATTGGCAATAGAATTTGCTGCATCATGAAAACCATTTATATAATCGAAAATAAAGGCTAATGCAATTATCAGAATCAAGATTGGAGTCATAATAAATAAGAATAGATGAGATAATTAAAGATACCTGCAGTACTTAAATTAAGCGTATTTAATGATAATAGATTCTATCACATTAGCAGCATCTTCGCATCTATCAGTAGCGTTTTCCATTACCTGATAAATTTCTCTTTTCTTTATCACTTCTTTAAAATCATTCTCTTGCTGAAACAACATTTCGATACTCATATCAAAAACATCATCCGCCTGGTTTTCAAGACTGTTTACACGAACCATTGCTTCGGTCATTTTACGCAATTCTTTCATGTCACGCAGACAGTATACTATCCCTTTAATTTCCTGACAACCCTGATCTATTAAATCAGCCAGCTTTTTAATGCCGGTATCATTAGGATTTATATTATAGAAAATCATCTTCTTGGCAGAAGAAAAAATATAATCAGCAATATCATCAAGTGAAGTAGCGAGATAGTGAATATCTTCTCTATCAAAAGGAGTAATGAAATTTCTGCTTAACTCGGTAAAGATTTTATGGGTAAGATCATCGTTCTTATGCTCGTAATCTTCGATTTGTTTACCAATATAGTTTCTTTTATCGAATTCTGGCTCAGCAACCATTGCTTTCAGAAGCTTTCCCATTTCTCCTAAGTTGTCTGCTACCTGTTCGAATAACTCATAAAAAACTTTGTTTTTAGGCATGAACAATCTTCCGAAGTTATTTAATCCCATATTTTTCTTTTTGAGTCTGCAAATGTATAGGGGAGTTGAGGGATTGCAAGACTGATTGAAAAATTAATAATTAATTAATATTGGAAGTAGTACTTAAATTGAGTATTTCATTAATGCATCAGAATTTAAATATAGATTCTTGAATAAGGATAATTTAAATTTATCTGCGATTCTTTCCGAAAGCTCGCTAAGGAATAATTAGTTGACCTTGATTTATTCACTAATAAAAATCATTGACATTGAAATTGGTTTAACTAATTCAAATTGTTGCCTACTTTATTTTTATTGATCCTGTAAGTGCTGCTCCATTTCTAACCTCTTCTCCAGCACGAAGAATGAGTGTATCGCCATTTGTTAGATTTCCGAAAACTTCTGTTTTGCCATCATTGGTTCTACCGCTTTTTACGGAAGTCCAAATGGTTTTATTTTGTTGAACTTTTATAACAAAAACACCTTGAGTAGAATTTAATACAGCGGTAGCAGGAACAGTAAATGCAGCAGCATTTGCTTTTAATGGAATGGATACTTCTGCTACCATACCCGGCAATAATTTCTTATCCTCATTTTTCACATCCATCTCTATATGTTCGGAGCGTAGTTTATAATCAAGGGCTCCTGCTAAGCGGGAAACATTTGCTTTAAACTTTTCGTTTGGAATAGAACCAACTGTAAAACCTACCTCAGCTTCGTTACCTAAATAAGCAGTATAGGCTTCCGGAACACTTACCACCAATCTTAATTTTTTCTGTTCTTGCAAGGTAAATATGGGCATATCAGAACCTTTGCCTGATGGTCCTACATAAGCACCCGCACTTACATTGCGACTAGTAATTATACCATCGAAAGGAGCAGTTATTTGTAGATAGTTTTTATTATCGGCAATTTCTTTATAGGCAGCTTTTGCCGCATCTAATTGTGCCTGATCAGACTTTTGTCTTGCGAATGCAATGTCCAGATCATTATGGGAAATAGTGCCTGGAGTTTTACTCGTTTCAAACAATCTGTCGTAGGTAGCTTTACTGGAAAGATATACTGCTTCCTGAGATTTTAATCGGGATTCTGCACCTTTTAATTGTGAATTAATTTCTGGGGCATCCAGTATTGCAAGCACTTGCCCTGCCTTTACAATTGTGCCTACATCTACCGTTAACTTTTTAATAAAACTATTCACTTTAGCATAAAGATCTACCTGCTGAAAAGCAACAAGTTCGCCAGGAATACGAGCCGAAGATGTAAGTGCAGATATATCTAGTATTATAGCATCCTGTACTGTTGTGACAGGTGCTGAACTTTTGGGTTTGTTTTCTTTTTCCTTGGTGTTGTTACAGCCTGTTTGTATTACCACTGTTAATAATAGTAATGCTATAGTAAAGGTCTTATTTCTAAATAAATTGTTCATCATATAAGGTATAAATTGTACTATTAATATTTATTTAAAGTATGCAAAGATGGGATACAATGTAAGCTTTCCTTATCTTCCGGATCCAGTGATACACTTTCGTTGGATGCATTTCCTTGTCCCCATGCAAATGCAAGTGGAAGGATAAATAGTGCTGCAAAAGTAGAAGCAATCAATCCACCAATTACTGCTCTTCCTAATGGAGAGGATTGATCGCCAGCTTCGCCTAAACCACTAGCCATCGGAATCATTCCTACTACCATAGCAAGGGCGGTCATTACTATAGGGCGCATACGAAGTGCGGCAGCTTCTTTAGCAGACAATAAGGCATTGCCGTTGTGTTTTCTTAGCTCAACAGCATTGGTAATCAATAATACTGCATTGGAAATAGATACTCCTACAGACATAATCATGCCCATATAAGATTGAAGGTTTAAAGTAGACCCACAGACCATTAATAATGATAAAGAACCTAGTAATACTGCAGGTACAGTAGTAAGAACTATGGCCGATACTTTAAAAGACTGGAAGTTGGCAGCCAACATTAAAAATATCACCACAATAGCTACTATCAAACCTCCTTGTAAGTCATCTAAAGTATCGGTTAGTGTACTACTCATTCCTACCAATTGTACATTTAAACCACGAGGTAGCTCTCCTAAAGATGCTATTGCATTATTTACGTCCTTAGAGGCTGTTCCCAAATCTTTTTTATTCAGGTTTGCTGTAACAGTCAGCATTGGTATAGCACCTAGATTATCTATTTCTCCGGCCACAGTATCAGTAGTAAGAGTAGCTACATCGCCCAATATAGGACGAGTAACATTCTTTAATAATGGTATCTCCAGAATCTGATCTTTACTATTCATTTTGCTTTCCGGGATTTCTACCTGAACACTATATGGATTGGATCCTTTTTCATCGATCCACATATTCTTTTCTGTATAACGGGAAGAGGATGTAGAAGCAACAAGGGATCGGGAAATATCGCTCATATCCACACCAAGTTGCGCTGCTTTTATTCTGTCTATATTAATATCAATTGCAGGATATTTTACCGACTGTCCAAGTTGAACATCTCTTAGATAATTGATTTTCTCTAGCTCGGTAATTAACTTTCTGGCATAAGCTTCATTTTGTTTTTTATCTCTACTGGTAAACCTTACTTCCACTGGAGTCGGAGAGCCCTGACTTAGAATTTTATCGGTTAATTCAATAGGTTCGAAAGATAGTTTTATCTGATCATCAATAGTACGTGCAGAAGCTCTTATCTTATCTTTAAGCTCTTCCATATTAAACTTAACTCCTTCTTTAAGAGCTACTTGCAAAACCGCTTCATGTGGGCCAGCCATCCATAAGAAGATAGGACTTGTTGAAAATAAAGCTGGGTGTAAGCCAACATAAGCTGAAGTAATAGAAACATTCTCTTGGCCAACTACTTCTTTAATTCCTTCAATTAATTTGAGTGTTTTATTTTCTGTAATTTCTATACGGGTGCCATCCTGTAATCGCATTCTTACTTGAAACTGAGAACCATTTACTTTAGGCAAAACATCACGACCAATATTGGTAATCATGTAAAAAGCAAGTCCAGAAATAATAACCATATAGCCTATAACTATTGGCTTTTTAAATGCCATCATTCTACCGATAAACCTTAAGTAACGCATTCTTAATCTTTCAAATTGACTAAGTTTTGTAATATCAATATTTTCTTCTTTTTCTACCCAGGCACCTTTCTGACTCCAGGTATTATTTTCTCCACCATCATTTAATCCGGATGCTGCAAACTCTTCAGCATCGGTCATATCAGCACCACCTTCTTTTTTATGGTGTTTTACTTTCATAAACCAATTAGCCATTACTGGTACAAAGGTTTGTGCCAATAAGTAAGATATCACCATACTAAAACCAATAGCCATGGCAAGTGGAAGAAATAAAGAACCAGGAATACCTGCCATAGTAAATGCTGGTGCAAATACGGCCAAAATACAGAATAAAATTAATAGTTTAGGGAATGCTATTTCTTTACAGGCATCCCAAATGGCGAGGGCTTTTGGTTTACCCATATCAAGGTGCTGGTGAATATTTTCGATGGTTACTGTACTCTCATCAACCAGGATACCAATGGCTAGAGCAAGACCACTAAGGGTCATGATATTAATAGTTTGTCCAAAAAGACTAAGAAATAATACGGAGGAGACAATAGAAGTAGGAATGGTTAGAATAACAATAAATGCACCTCTGGGATCTCCTAAAAACATCAATACCATTAAGCCAGTAAGTATTGCACCAATAATACCTTCAGTAATTAAACTTTTAACTGAATTGATAACATATACAGACTGATCGAACTCGTAGCTTAGTTTAACATCTTCTGGAAGCTGTGCCTGCATTTTAGGTAAAGCTTTCTTTAGATTCTGAACTACCTCCCATGTGGAGGCATCAGCATTTTTGGCTATACTTAGGTACACCGATCTACGACCATTTACCAATGCATAACCCGATGTAATATCTGCCCCATCTTCTACAATAGCTAAATCCTTCAAATAAAGGTTTTGAACCCCCCCTTTAAACAAAGGAATGTTTTCGAAATCCTTTATATTTTTAATCACTGTGTTTGCAGGGGTAATAAAGTTTTTGTCATCAATACGAACATTACCTGAAGGAGTTGATTGGTTATTGATTCTTAAAGCTTCTACCAGTTGATCCGGAGTCATATTGTGCTGGCGCAATAATTCGGGATCTGCCTTAATTATAACGGTACGCACATTCCCTCCAAAAGGAGGAGATGATACCAGACCGGGTATAGTAGTAAAAGAAGAACGAACATAGATATTAGACAAATCGAGCAACTCATTATTGCTACGTTTATTACTACTTAATACTAATTGACCAATGGGAAGAGTGGATGCATCGAAACGAATGATAAATGGCGGATTAGAACCCAGTGGAAAGGCTGCCTGTATACGGTTTCCAAAGGCACTTACTTCAGCAGCAGCTTGCGCCATATTGGTACCTGGATAAAAATTAATTTTCATTAAAGTCAGTCCCTGAATATTTTTAGTTTCAATATTTTTTACACCATTTACATATAAGAAGATATTGATGTATTGTTTTGCAAAGAAGGTTTCCATTTGTGCTGGTGTAAATCCACCATAAGGATGAGAAACATAGATAACCGGCATATCTAGTTTAGGAAATATATCAATCTTTATAGTATTAATTGCTTTTATACCAAAGAACAATAAACCAGCAGCAAGTACTAGTATTGTTATTGGTTTACGTAATGCAAATCGTATTAGATTCATATTGAAGTTTAATTACTTAATTTAATATTTTGCAAATACTTATTTTGACTATAACTGACGCTCCAACAAACTTATATCACCAACTGCGGCTACTTTTAGTAACAAGGCTTGCCATACATTGTTGTTGGCTATATCTCTATCGGTCTCTGCTCTTGTTAAAGCATAAAGTGCCTGCATTACTTCTACTAAAGAAGTTAATCCGTTTTTGTACAAAACAGATTTCTGAATGAAGGCATCTGTTGCAGTAAGCACCTGTAATGGAACTTCTTTATAGACTAATAAAGCATTCTTTATCTTATTGTCAGAAAGTTGGAACTGCGCTTTTATTTGCTCACCAGCAAGTGTGTATTCTTCTATTAATCCTTTAGTAATTAAATCCTGAGATTTTAATTGTTGATTTATTCGATAAGGTTGAGTAATATTCCAGGTAACTCCCACACCAAAAAGATAATTGCTTCTAGTAGGATTTATCCCTTTAAAATAATCTTTACTGATATCATTCTGATTTACACCATAGCTACTACCAAAGCCCGAAGCCCGGGACTGATAAAGAGCTGCAATAGAAAAAGTAGGATAGTATAAAGTTTTAAAGAATTTAGATTGAGCATTGCTAAGAGCTATCCTGCTTTTAAACCATTGTAAAACAGGATGTTTATCTACTGAAATGCTATCCAATAATATTGAAGGAATTCTGGCAATAAATAAAGTATCGGGAATAATTGTTTGTAAAGTTGGCAGACCTAATAATTGCAACAGAATGTTGTTTTGTTCTTCTTCAGCATCTATGGCTTTTATCAATGTTATTTTAGCTGCTGAGAATTCTGCATTTGCCTGCGAGGAATCTACTCCTGCAATTAAACCATTAATTGCTTTTACCGCAACTAATCTTTTAAAAATATCGGCACGTTCCAGATTCTTCTCATAAGAAATTCTTAGTTGCTTGGTAGCTACCAGATTTAAATATGCAGCAGCTACTTTTATCTTATGCTGAAATATTTCCTGTTGCAAATCTTTCTCATCTCTTTTAGCAATAGCTTGAGCTGTTTTTACTTTCTCTTTAGCCTTTCCAAAAGCATAGAAGTCCCAATTTACATTAGTCAGATAAAGTGCCCCAAAAGCAGCATCCCAATTCTGATGGTTTAACGAAGGGCCGGCAGTGCCTGATGCTAATCCATTGAAACCATAGTAAGGTCCCATTTGACCGCTTGCTGTACCATAATCCTGCTGCAATCCAAAGTTGATATTTGGTAAACTCTCTCTCTTAGATTCTTCAATATTTATTTTGGAAGCTTCAGCATATCTAATTTTAGCTTTAATAGAACCATAGTTTTCGGTTGCTATTTGTAATGCTTTTTTTAGTGAAAGATTTTGCTGTGCTATTAAGCTAAAACTTATAACATTGAAAATTATAATAATTAGAAAACTTTTTCTGCTCAACATGTTGCTACGTTATATTCACTTTTAAAGCTCAAAGAACGGATAAATAATTTCCCCGAAATTCATTTTAAGGTAAAATTGAGATATGTATAAGCAATATGTTAAGAAATTTTATCTCAAAAAGAAAATACAAGCAAAATGCAGCCTTTGAAACCTGCCTATAATAGAAGAGGGAACCTATTAGATTCCCTCTTCTATTATAAAATTGTTGTAAATATTTATTCAAACACATATACTTTGTAACCCCAAGGCTTAAGACTGGCATTACACTTTTTTTCGAAAGTTTTAGCTACACCCGAAAATAACTCAGTTGCTTTCCCTTCTATTCTTTTATCTATCAACTCGGCTGTGCCCTCTTCTGCATTTAAGTTTAATATTACTAATATCTTCTTATCACCATTAGTTTTAAGATAAGCAAAAATTCTACTGTCATCATTCGATTTTATTTTTTCGAATTTAGCATAAGCTCCTAATGCTGCATTCTTTTCTCTTAGATTAAGTAATGTTTTATAAAAGCTACTTCTTGCATATTCTTTAAATTCAATAGTATCTTTATCAAAGAATCGTATTGCTCTTAAACATGGTTCTTCCTGACCACTGTAAATTAATGGGATGGAACGATCCATGGTTTGCGTAAACACAGCAAAAGGTGCATGAGAAGCGCCAGGTGTAGTGCCAAAATCTGCCTGATTCCAACTATTTTCATCATGATTGGATGTGAAATACATTCTAAGATCTTTTCTATCGAAATCTGCTTGATTTTTTGCAATAATAGTATCCAGAGAATTAGCAGGTTTCTTTCCAGCAGCTATATCAATAATAACTTTAAAAACGCTCCAGGAATAAGTTGCATTAAACCCAGCTTTATGTAGCCATGGTTTTTCACCTTCAGCCAGAAAGAATACCGATTTCATTCTTCTAATTTCTCCTATTGCTCTTTGCCAGAAAGCAGCAGGTACTTCTTCTGCAACATCGCAACGGAAACCATCAATGTCAGATTCTCTTACCCAAAACTTCATAGCAGAAATCATACTATCAACCAGTTTAGGATTGCTATAATTTAGTTTACGTGCATCTGTCCAGTCGAAAGGAGATAATAATTTTCCAGTGCTGTCTTTTACATAAAAATCGGCATGATTTGCCACCCAAACATTATCTGGTGAAGTGTGGTTTGCCACCCAGTCTATAATTACTTTAAAGCCCATTTCATGGCTTTTTTTTACCAGCTTCTTCCAGTCGTCCATGGTGCCAAATTCTGGGTTTACTTTTTTGTAGTCGCTAATGGCATAATAACTACCTAAACTTCCTTTTCTGTCTTGTTCGCCAATAGGACATATAGGCATAAACCAAAGGGTTTGAATACCCATTTTCTTCAGTCGGGATAAGTTTTTCTCGAAGGCTTTAAAGGTTCCTTCAGGTGTATACTGACGGGTATTTACTTCATATATATTTCCTTGCTGAATCCATTCTGGAGCGGTAGGACTAAATCCTTGCTGAGCATAAACGCTGGTAGTAAACATTGCTATTATACAAGAAACTACAATCAAAATTCTTTTCATAATCATAACAATCATTTTTATTAATGTGTAAAAATAACATAATAATCATTAATTATGAATTACCTACAGAATATTCAGAAACAGAAATAGGAATTTATTTTAAAAAAAAGAGGGTTGACCAGATAACTGATCAACCCTATATATATTAATTTTTAAAATAACTTATTTTACGTGAGGAGGCATTTTTGGTGCTGTTTCTGGTGTAGCTTTAGTTACTTCGTTAATAACTACATCAAAAACTAATGTAGAATAAGCAGGAATTACTGGTGGACTACCTTGAGGACCATAGCCTAAGATGAAAGGAATAATTAATTTTCCTTTACCACCCTTACCAAACAATTTCAGACCTTCTTCCCAACCTCTTATTACTCTGTGTTGACCAAGAACTACGTTGAAAGGATCGGTATGTTTTGCACCTTCACCCATGTTAGCATCAAAAACTTTACCATCTAGGGTATAACCTTTATACATTACAGTAGCTTGCCAACCTGAATCGGCTTTCTGACCTTCACCAGCATTTTCTACAACTACTTGTACACCACCTGGGGTAACTATAGTTTTAAATTTTTTGTCAGCAACATATTTGGTTATACGTTCTTTTTCTTTAGCGGTTTCGCCAGCACTTTCCTTTTCTATTTTTTCTTGCTCTTTTTTGTTAGCAGCAGTCATTTCAGCCATGTATTCTTCGTTAGCTACTTTTTCGTCGGTATAAACTTTCAAAATTTCTACTCTACCTTGAACTGCTCCGCCTTTTACAAATACCTCGCTGTAATCAGGTATCATGTGCCTGTTTTTCAAGGTATCATTATCCAACAAGAACTCTACTTTGTCTCCAACAGCCAATTGACCTAAAACTTCAGCAAAGTCGTACTTTGGAAGATTTGCGAAATCGAACTTGTGGTAAATAGGCATTTTACCAAAAGTAGAATTCAATATAGAGTCCTTACCGTTAGCCATTTTTACTTTGTACTCCAGATTGAATTTTACAATCTGACCACTTTTTACTTTTACGGAATTGCTTCCCGATGAAGTAATCTTGTACTTCATACCCGATTTTGCTTTCTCAAACTTATTACAAGAAGAGAAAAACACGACTGCTACAAGCAGATAACTGATAATGCGCATTGTTTTTATGTTTATTTAATTAAGCTCTTTTTCGTATTGTCGAATTACCTCGTAAAATTTTTCGGTTGTAGCCTCAACTGAATCGCTGCTTCTACCGCCCGAAGCATTTTTGTGACCACCCCCTTCAAAATGACGGCGGGCAAATATATTAACATCAAAGTTCCCTTTACTTCTAAAGCTCCATTTTCTTTCCTCATCCCTGTCTATTACGATGGCAGCGAGCTTTATCCCTTGAATTGTTAACAACCAATTAACCAAACCTTCTGTATCGCCAGTTTTGATATCGTATTTTAAAAGATCCTTCTTAGGAATACTCATTACCACGGTGTTATACTGATACAGTACTTCCATTCTATGCATGAATGCATGTCCCATAAATCGGAGACGATTCTCCAGAAAGTTATCGAACATGTTGTCGTGAATAGGGGAATGTTGTAGTCCAGTTTCTTTCAATCTTGCTACCATTCTGTGAACAGATGCAGTTGTAGACGGAAAACGGAAAGATCCCGTATCCGTCATAACTCCAGTATACAAACAGGTAGCTATTTTCAGGTTAATCAAATGATCATGTCCACTATCTACTATAAAATCGTACACCATTTCGCAGGTACTACTCTTTGAAGTAAGACTAATGCCATAGTCGAAAGCCTCTACTTCGGGTAACTCATGGTGATCTATCAATACTTTTATTGCTTTGGAACTTCTGATTACTGGTTCAAAATTTTTTACTCTATGCAGAATATTAAAATCCAGACAGAAAATTATATCAGCAGCCTTTACTATGGCAGCAGCTTGTGCTCTATTCTTTTCATAATCCAATACTTCGTTGGATCCTGGCATCCATTCCAGAAAACTGGCCCAGTTAGTAGGGGAAATATAGGTTACATGATGTCCTAATTGTATAAGAAAATGAAGTAAGCCCAGCGAAGATCCCATTGCATCACCATCAGGCTTTTGATGAGCGGTAATTACAATGTTTTTTGCTGTATTCAGTTGCGGAAAGAATGACTGTATTGGTTGCATAAAGGGCGGCAAGATAATGGAAAATGGCAAACTGAAGGAAAGATGATGGAATTGACAGGAGAAATCCGATGTAAGTAGTTCGTTAAAGGTATTAACCAATAGTCATAAAACAAACTGCTAGCTAACAATCCAATTTGTATCTTCATTAAAAGTTCTGCTTTTTTGAATTTAGTGATTAACGTTTAGCTATTTTTCATTTTCTCAATAATACCAGTTGTCGAGAATCCTTCTACTATTGGGTTAATCACTACTTTACCCCCGTTGGCTATTACTTCTTTTGCACCTACAATCTGTTCTACAGTATAATCGCCCCCTTTAACTATTACATTGGGTAAGAAAGCGGTAATAAGTTCGAAAGGTGTATCTTCTTCAAATACTACTATATAATCGGTAATAACTAAAGAAGCCAGTACCAATGAGCGGCTATTTTCATTATTAATTGGGCGAGATTCACCTTTTAATCTCTTTACACTGGCATCGCTGTTCACCCCTACTACCAATATATCGGCTTCTTTGGCTGCCTGCGATAAAGAGAAAATGTGTCCTTCATGCAAAATATCAAAGCATCCATTGGTAAATGCTACTGTTTTGCCCAGCATCTTCCAGGTAGAGGCCATTCTTGCCAGCTTTTCTCTGGTAATAATCTTTTTTGCTATTGCAGAAACTGTTCTCATGGTAATTATTTAATACAAAAGTAAAAGGATGAATTCAAGATTAAATCAAAAGTATTTAATATTCCACTACTACATTAAATACTTCTGGTGGGAGTTTTCTAATATTTCCGTTCTCATCTTTAGCTTTTATTTCATCCAGAATAAGGGTGAATCCATTTTTTCTTGCTTCAATTTCTTTAAGCATCACTTTACTAAAATCGTTATTCTTTATAATGTAATAACTTAACCCCTTACTAGATGTAGAATCATTGATAATTATAGTAAATTCAATTAAATTAAAGGGAGCACTTATATCTAGACTCTTTACTTCTCTAAGTTCATTAATGGAAATTCTTCCAGTATTCTTTCCAGCGAGAGACACGACAAATGATGCAAACGATTTTGGCTTAGAAGGAGTTTGAGAAAATACATTGTTGTTTACAATAATAACAAATAATAAAATAAAGCAGCAGTTTTTTGAAATTAGTCGGGACATAAAAAGGTTTTTTAGATGAGCCACAAATTTAAACATCCTATATAATGCTACCATAATGCAGTAACTTGGTTTAACTTATTGGATAGTTAAAGCATTAAACTTTCTTCAATTCCTGTATAACTTCAAAAGGATAGCTAGCACTGAATACTGTATTTCCAGCAACCAGCACAGTAGCACCTGCTGATATCAGATTGGATGCATTATCTAAAGTTACCCCACCATCAATTTCTATATCTACTTTCAATCCTTTAGCATCAATCATCTTGCGAAGCTGCTCTATTTTACGATAAGTTTGAGGAATAAATTTTTGTCCACCAAAACCAGGATTAACACTCATCAGACAAACTAAATCGATGTCTTCCAAAACATAATCGAGACAACTAAGAGCGGTATGAGGATTTATAGCTACCCCAGCTTTCATCCCCTGTTGAGTAATAAACTGAATAGTTCTATTCAGATGAATACAAGCTTCGGCATGTACTGATAGAATATCGGCTCCAGCTTTTTTAAAAGCTTCTATATACAAGTCAGGCTCTACAATCATCAGGTGAACATCTAATGGCTTAGTGGCTACTTTTTTAATTTGTTGAATTAACGGTAAACCAAAACTAATATTGGGTACAAAACGACCATCCATCACATCCAGGTGAAACCAATCAGCCTGGCTATTATTTACCATATTACATTCATTTTCTAACTGTAAAAAGTTGCAGGCTAATAAAGATGGTGCTATGATTGGCATGATTTTCAAAGTAAAAAGTAAAAAGTAAAAAACAGAGGCAAAAGTATTATAAAGTAAAAAGTAAAAAACAAAAAGTAAAAAGTATACTTTGAATACAGTATTCAAAACCGAATTGGTTTGACCTTAATTATATTAGATTTTTACTTTCTGAAGCTATTACTTGCTCAACCTAATCATTGCTGCTTTTGCTTCTATTATAGATTTATCTAAACCATAGGCTTTCTGAAAATTAATCAGAGCCTCTTCTTTATTATTCTTAGCCTCTTCGCACTTTGCAATCCAATAATAGGCGTTGGCGTTGGCATTGCTGATCATACTTAATTTAGTAAAAATCTTCAGTGCATCATCGTACTTATTAATCTCATAAAACAAAAAACCTTTTTCGAGGTAAGCATCTGGAAACGTATAATTGTCGTTGATAGCCATATCGAAATATTGTTGTGCTTTTTCTCTTTGGTGTGTTCTGGCAAAGTATACACCCTGAAAAAATGAAGCATAGCTGTCATTAGTTTGTCCTAGTCCCATTTTCTTTAAATTATCACAGATGGCCAATGCTTTAGGATCTCTTTTTTCGGCATATAAATTGGCTAATTCCAATAATACATCTGGAGAGGGATAAATAGAAACGGAGTGATTAAAGGCATCAATAGCTTTTACAGTATCTCCTTTCTCTCTCAATATTTGTCCTTTTCTAAGCCAGAGGTTATTGTTGAAACGGTCTTTAATAATAAGACAATCAATGTTTTTAACAGCATCATCATACTTTTTCATGCTATCCAATAAGTCTATTAATTGTACTTTCAGTGGCATACTATCGGGGTATTGGGTAATTACATGGGTCATTTCATTCACCATATGCTGTCCCGAATCCGGTTTATTTTTGCTATCCTTGTTACTTTCTGCTCCATTTTTACAAGAAAATAAGCATATACATGTCAATATTAAAAGAGAAAACCTATACATAACTATAAATTAAAACAACATTTAGACAATAATTTTAAACAATGATACTATCAAATGTAAATAAAGTTCATTTTATGCAGGTAGTTACAAACATCAAATATTTTAAACAAATATTTTCATTATTCTTGCATTCGTTATAATTATATTTAAAACCATGTAGGCTGTGGGAAATATTTATTTATTTAAAAAGCTAAAACAATTAAAATGGAATGGATTTTAGGACTTCATAGTTTGCTACGCTGGTTAATATTGATCTTTCTGATCATTAACATTTTTAGAAGCTTAGTAGAGGCAGATGCTTCTTACACCCCTAGTGACATTAAGTGGAATCTTAGATTGCTAATCATTTCACATATAAATTTACTATTAGGATTTATTCAATATTTCTTTGGCAGTAAAGGATTTGCTTTCTTTAAAGATAATAGTTTTGGCGAAATAATGAAAAGTAGTGCTATGCGTTTCTGGGCTGTGGAGCATATTACGGGTATGATAATAGCAGTTGCTATTATTACTATTTCCCGCGGAGTTACCAAAAAAGATTTACCAGATGCTGTAAAACACAAAAGACAATTACTATTGTATTCACTTGCTTTATTAATAATTATAGCTTCTATTCCATGGCCATTTAGACATTTAGGTTCTCCTTGGTTTAGAGGATTGTATTAACATTAAATTAATGTCAAATTATCAAAAAGAGTCGATAGTGTTTACTATCGGCTCTTTTTGGTTATAGTAATCCACATCTGTGTAATAAAACATTTAGTTTGTATAAACGCAACAACTAAATTTGATACCGCAAGTGCCATTTAATTAACTAAATTAAAATTTACCACATTGACTGAAACAATTATTAGCCTGGAATCGGTTAATCCGATTGAATTTTTTGGTGTAAACAATGGAAAACTAGATTTACTCAAAAAGAAATTTCCTTTACTTAAAATCTTATCTAGAGGAACGCAAATTAAAATTAGCGGAGCGCCAGAACAGATTGATACTGCAAAAGAGAAAATTCAATTGATAGTGCAATATCTGGAGCGTAATGGACATCTTAGTGAAAACTATTTTGAACAGATTCTTGGAGGTGATGATGCAGAAACCGTAGATAATTTTATTGACAAGAATCCTAATGATGTATTAGTGTTTGGCCCCAATGGGAGAACGGTAAGAGCCAGAACAATTAATCAAAAAAGAATGGTTACTGCTGCTGACAAAAATGATATAGTGTTTGCTATAGGACCAGCAGGAACCGGAAAGACCTATACTGCTGTAGCATTGGCAGTAAGAGCATTGAAAAATAAAACTGTCAAGAAAATAATTCTAACCAGACCAGCAGTGGAAGCTGGCGAAAGTCTTGGATTTTTACCAGGAGATTTAAAAGAGAAAATTGATCCATACTTACGTCCTCTATACGATGCATTGGAAGATATGATTCCCGCTGATAAGCTAGGATATTATATGACAACAAAGACAATTGAAGTTGCCCCTTTAGCCTATATGCGTGGAAGAACACTGGACAATGCTTTTATGATTTTGGATGAAGCACAGAATACGAATGACCTTCAATTAAAAATGTTTTTAACTCGTATAGGTGCTAATGCAAAAGCTATAATAACAGGGGATCCTACCCAGATAGATCTTCCCAGAAATCAACATAGTGGGCTATTGAAAGCATCCAGAATATTGCAAAATATTGAAGGTATTGCACATATAGAACTTAACGAAGAAGATGTAGTAAGACACAAATTAGTGAAAGATATTATAAAGGCTTACGAAAAAGAAACTGAGCGTGAGGAGTTCGAACATAGACACAGATAAGCTAATTATTAAGTTATTTTATTTGTAATTATAATTTTTTACAATCTTAGCCGTTATATATACCGGAAGATTAATTAGTTTTGAGATATATCTAAATTACAAACATCACTCGCATGAAAAAGTATTTATTGTTTATTGCAACATTCTTGTATCTGAGTGGGAACAGTCAGAATATTGTTGTTCCAAATGCCACACAGCCCGCTACTGCTGCACAACCTAAAAAATGGAAAGCACCTAAAAAGAAAGCTTATACTGGTAAAATTACCTATGTAGGAAAAGTGAGAAATGCTAAGAAACCAGGTGCTGGTAATACTGGATCTCCTGCAATTTATCCTAATACAAAACCTACTGCAAAGAATGTGGTCTATCAATATATAGATACTACTTTTCCTGATAGAGAAAATTTATTTCCTGTTAAAAACAATGTAGGTATCGGAACATTAACCCCACAAACAGCTCTGGAAATAAAAAGAGGAGCAGGTAATACCCGTCAGAAAAATGTGCTTCTTACACTGAGCAACGAATGGGCCGAGAGTGGACAGAACGAACCAAGTATTATGTTCTCTAATGGGGATGTTTCTAGCCCAAACAATGTTAGCTACTGGACAGTAGGTGCCAGAGTTTCCGGGGATAAATCTATTAATACTCCTCAAACATTCAAAGTTTGTTTTAAACCCACCGGTGCCACCGAAGATCAGGAGTATTTTTCTATAGATTCTTATCAGGGAAGAGTTAAAATTGGTAATGTAAACACACAGGTAGATGGTTATAAACTATATGTAGAAGAAGGGATTCTTACCGAGAAAGTAAAGGTTGCAGTAAAGAATTCTGAAGATTGGTTTGATCATGTTTTGAAACAGGATTATAAGTTAGTTCCAATCTATCAATTAGAAAAATTTATTAAGGATAATGGTCATTTGCCGGATATGCCTACAACTGAGGAAGTTATGAGTAATGGACTAGATTTGGGCAAAATGAATGGTTTATTACTTAAGAAGGTAGAGGAATTGACCTTATACATGATAGAAATGAAGAAAGAATTGGATGAAACCAAAAAAGAATTGGATGAAACCAAAGCAAAAATTCATTAATAGGTAAAATTAATTGACAAAAAAGGCCGACTCCAAAATAGTCGGCCTTTTTTTATTCATTTCCTTGCAACTTTGCACGCGAATAATATATACAGAATGAAAAATATAGTACTTACAGGTGTTGCTGGTTTTATTGGGAGTTGTATGTTGGGATCTTTGAATGCAAATGGATACCAAAACATTATTATAGTAGATGAATTTGAAAGAGAGGATAAAAAAGAAAACTGGAAAAATAAAACCTTCAAAGCAGTAATAGATAGAAAAGAGTTTATTGAGTGGCTTAATAACGAGGATATAATAAAAATTGATGCCATTATTCATCTTGGTGCTAAAACAGATACTACTGAATTTAACTATACGATTCACGAAGAACTGAATGTAAGATACTCTCAACAACTTTGGGATTATTGCACTAAACAAAATATTCCATTCATCTATGCTTCTTCTGCTGCAACCTATGGTGCAGGCGAAAATGGGTACGACGACGATGAAAGCAAACTAGATTTATTAAAACCACTGAACCCCTATGGAGTAAGCAAAAATGAATTTGATAAATGGGCTTTGGCGCAGAACTCCCAACCCAAGTATTGGACTGGATTAAAGTTTTTTAATGTGTATGGTCCTAATGAATACCACAAAGGAAGAATGGCAAGTGTAATATGGCATTCTTTTAATCAGATTAAAAAAGATGGTCAGGTAAAACTCTTTAAAAGCCACCGCCCTGATTTTGAAGATGGAAAACAACTGCGTGACTTCATTTATGTAAAAGACTTGATTAGTGTAATAAACTGGTTGTTGGAAAAAATGTTGGCAAATGAATGGAAGGAAGAATTAAATGGTATATATAATCTGGGAACAGGAGAAGCTCGATCATTCTACGATTTAGTTTCTTCTACTTTTGCAGGCATGAATCTGGAAACCAATATTGAGTATATTGACATGCCTATTGATATTAGGGATAAATATCAGTACTATACTCAAGCTAATATGAATAAACTAATAAATGCTGGATACACAAAACCATTTTATTCTTTAGAGGAAGGGGTAGTAGACTATGTAAAAAACTATCTAGTTGATCATAAATACTTTTAATAAACAGACAATTATGAGCAACAAAATAGCCATCATTGGTGGAGGTAATTTAGGATCTGCTATTGCAGAAGGATTAATTAGTAGCATGTTTGTACAGCCAGAAGATATTATTATTACTAAGCGTAATACAGCTACTTTATCAGCCTTACAGAGAATGGGTGTACAAGTTACAGATGACAATAAAAAAGCTATTCAATTTGCTGATTATGTAATACTGGCGGTAAAACCCTTTCAGATAAAAGAAATTCTGGAGCAGTTAAATCAGTCTGTATTAACTAAAAAGCCAGTATTGATAAGTGTAATTACTGGTATCTGGTTGAAAGATCTTACTGACTTTACGAGTAAAGAACTTACTATATTTAGGGCAATGCCCAATACCGCTATTGCTATCAAAGAAAGTATGACCTGTATTAGTTACCACAATGCGGATAAAATGCAGATAGACTTTGTTACTAATCTCTTCAATAATTTGGGTAAAACAGTTATTATAGATGAAAAGCTAATGGATGCAGCTACTGTACTTGGTGCATGTGGAACGGCCTATGCTATGCGATATATAAGGGCGAACATACAAGGAGGAATAGAAATAGGCTTTAGTGCAGCTACTGCCTCTATTATTGCCGCACAGACAGTAAAAGGCGCTGCAGAGCTTTTGTTACAAAGAAATACGCATCCTGAACAAGAAATTGATAAAGTGACAACGCCCAAAGGCTGTACCATTGCTGGTTTAAACGAAATGGAACATCAAGGGTTCTCTTCTTCACTTATAAAAGGTATAATGACCAGCTATAAAAAAATTGTAGAAGATATGTGATTTAAAAGAGCAAGAAGACAGATATAATACCATTTATCCTAATAAAGTGCCGATAAAATCCATTGCAAACGCTCCAATTTTATAGCACTTTATGCTTATTATTTCTATGATAATATTAGGGTAACAAAGCAATCAGTTAATATCCGCTTTCTACCCGTTCATACACAAGCCACATTAGCCGGTACGGTTTTTGCGTATGCCAAAATGTTGAGCCCACTTTAGTGGGATACACAAGGGGGCAG
>Ga0208259_1000016_pt1 | contig 69202 bp, 54 predicted proteins | sample CryBogCBH22May08_FD_184618 | JGI IMG/M metagenome (GOLD analysis project Ga0208259, IMG submission 184618) | Freshwater microbial communities from Crystal Bog, Wisconsin, USA - CBH22May08 (SPAdes) | ecosystem: Environmental > Aquatic > Freshwater > Lake | place: Crystal Bog, Wisconsin, USA... | reverse complement strand
GAATAAAAAAGAAAAATCATTTGACGCAGTACAAATGATGCGTGATATAAGAGATAAAATTAGTTCTGAAACTCAGAATATGACATTTTCTGAATTAAAAGCATACATGCAAGAGAAAATGAAAGAAAGTGAATTGAAACCTATAGGGCAATAACACAATTGAATAAGAAAGTAATATTTTTATGATTCAAGAAAAGATAAAGTCGCTTTCAAAGCAATACTTGCAGGAGTTTATGGATGTTCGTCATCATATTCATGCTAATCCTGAATTGAGTTATAAGGAGTTTAATACTTCTACATTTATCCAACAAAAACTGACTGAGTTTGGAGTACCATTTGAGGTAAAAGCAACAACTGGTGTGGTGGCTATTATTAAAGGAAAGAATCCTGATAAAAAAGTTATTGCATTAAGAGCCGATATGGATGCTTTGCCCATTCAGGAAGAGAATAATGTTTCTTACAGATCTACAATAGATAATGTAATGCATGCTTGTGGTCATGATGTGCATACTACTTGTTTATTGGGGACAGCAAAGATTCTGAATGAGTTGAAAGCTGAATGGGAGGGAACTATTAAACTTATTTTTCAGCCGGGAGAAGAAAAGAATCCAGGAGGTGCAAGTATCTTAATCCGCGAAAAAGTATTGGAAAATCCGGCTCCTACCAAGATAATTGCTATGCATGTAAATCCATCACTGGATTATGGCAAGTTTAGTTTTAGAAAAGGAAAGGTAATGGCAAGCGCAGATGAAATATATATGACTATTAAAGGGAAAGGTGGACATGCAGCAGCACCACATCTTACCCAGGATATTATTCTGATTGCATCGGAAATGATTGTTTCTTTACAGCAGGTAGTTTCCAGGAATGCTAATCCATTAATACCTTCTGTTCTTTCATTCTGTTCTTTTCAGGCAGGTAATGCAACCAATATAATTCCTTCTGAAGTGAAGTTGATGGGAACCTTTAGAACACTGGATGAAAACTGGCGTTACAAAGCACATGAAATTATACATCATCATGCAAAGGGTTTAGTAGAAACGCTTGGAGCAGAAATAGATATTAAAATAGATGTTGGTTATCCTTGTGTAATTAACGATGATGATCTTACCGAAACGGCCTGGAATTTTGCCAGAGATTATATGGGTGCAGAAAATGTAGAAGAAACAGAAGTAAGAATGGGTGCTGAAGATTTTGGTTATTACACGCAACATATACCCGGTTGTTTCTTCCGTTTAGGCGTAAGAAATGAAGCTGAAGGGATAATTCATAATGTACATACTCCTAAGTTTAATATAGATGAACGTGCAATAGAATATGGAATAGGAATGATGAGTTGGTTGGGAGTGAGTGTGGAATAAGTCAGGCAAGGAGGCAATAGGCAAAGAGGCAATAGTAATACAAATACAGGTTAATAAAAAGAGGTCGAATGTTTATCATTCGACCTCTTTTATTATACATTAAACGTATTATATTAAACCTATTGAACTCCTTGAACCTTTTTAGCTATTTACTAAGGTTCCTTTTGATGCATGTTTTATTTCGCTGTATTCTTTTGCTGCAGCTATAAAACTTACAAATAATGGAGCCGGTGATTCTACAGTACTCTTAAGTTCAGGATGATATTGAACTCCAATAAAGAATGGATGATCTTTAAGTTCTACTATCTCTACAAGTTCGGTAGCTGGATTCTTTCCGCTTGCTATTAAGCCTGCAGATTCCATTTGTTCAAGATACTCATTATTGAACTCGTAACGATGACGATGACGTTCGTTAATTTCTGTTCCATGATAAATACTTTCTGCAAGTGTGCCAGGTAAAATAGAACACGGATAAGAACCAAGACGCATAGTACCACCCATATTGGTAATCTTCTTTTGTTCTTCCATCATACTGATAACAGGATTGGTAGTATTAGGATTCATTTCAGTAGAATGTGCATCCGTTAAGCCAAGTACATTACGGGCAAATTCAATTACTGCCATTTGCATTCCAAGACAAATTCCAAAGAAAGGTAACTTGTTTTCACGGGCATATTTTACTGCTGTTATCTTACCTTCTATTCCTCTTAATCCAAAGCCTGGTGCAACCAATAAGCCATCCAGCAATTCTAATTTGTCGGCTACATTTTCAGTAGTAATAAACTCACTATGAACATTTACAATATTTACTTTTACTTCATTCATTGCACCAGCATGAATAAAGCTTTCTAGTATAGATTTGTAAGCATCCTGCAACTCAACATATTTACCTATAAGACCAATAGTAATCTTACTTTTAGGATACTTTAATTTATCAAGGAATCCTTTCCATTTATCCAATACTGGTTCTCCGTATCCAGTGATATTTAATTTCTTCAGACAGATTAAATCCAGTTTCTCTCTCAACATTAAAACAGGAACTTCGTAAATAGTAGAAGCATCCATTGCTTCTATTACCGCTTCTGTTTTTACATTACAGAACTGCGCTATTTTCTTTTTAATATCATTCGATAAAGGCTCTTCTGTTCTACAAACAAGCACATCGGGATGTACTCCATTTTCGCTTAGCATCTTTACACTATGCTGAGTAGGTTTTGTCTTCAGTTCTTTAGCCGCTTTTAGATAAGGTATTAATGTAAGATGAATTACCATAACATCTTCTTCAGGTAGTTCCCAGGTAAGCTGACGAACAGCTTCAACAAATGGAAGACTTTCTATATCCCCTACGGTTCCACCTAATTCGGTAAGTATTACATCGAAGCTTTTGTCTTTACCCAACAAAAGCATTCTTCTTTTAATCTCATCTGTTATGTGCGGAACTACCTGTACTGTTTTTCCTAAAAATTCACCTGCTCTTTCTTTATTAATTACTGTCTGATAAATTCTGCCAGTAGTTACGTTATTAGCCTGAGAGGTAGGGATGTTTAAGAATCTTTCGTAGTGACCAAGATCCAGATCGGTCTCTGCACCATCGTCGGTTACAAAACACTCTCCATGCTCATAAGGGTTCAATGTTCCTGGATCGATATTGATATAAGGATCGAACTTCTGGATAGTACATCTAATTCCTCTTGCCTGCAACAATTTTGCCAGACTTGCCGCAATAATTCCTTTTCCTAAACTACTCGTAACACCACCGGTTACAAAAATGTACTTTGCCATATAATAAATTACTAATTGTTCAACTCAATAAACCTAAACAAGCACTGCAATACAGCCTAATTGACAGCATTTACAGTGCTAATCCTATTAAAAAATGTGACCTTGGGAAATAAAATGAGACACGAAATGTTCTCAGAGGTCGTACAAACCTACATTAAAAAGGTTGATTGGAAAAATGATGACCCAGAAAATAGTAATTAACGTGGAAAAAAGGTTGGTAAGTAAGCTTGTTTATGAAGCAATAAAACCATGAAGTTGTTTAAATAATATCTTTATATAGTCTATGCTTTATTATTATACTTAATATTTATTTAATGCAATATTCATTGTAGGTTAATATAGGTTAACCATTTTTACAGAATTGTTTAAATGCACAATTAATCATAAAACAGTAGTTTTCTCATTTTTCAAAATCCGGCCTCTATCTCTATGGGGGCTTTTTTATTTAACATATTTTACTGCAAAATCCTTATCTCTATTCACTTACTTTGCCTATAGCGTAACACATCGAAGTCTATAAACAAACAGACAAGTTTTACATGAAAAAATCATTCTTTCTTTTATTTTGCATTATTGTAAGTGGTATTCTAATTATATCCTGTAGTAAGGAATATAGTTTGGAAAACATTTCTAATGTAAATAACCAGGCGCTTGGTGTTTTGCCTGTTGATTCATTAGGACTATGTAGTAAAGCTTATGTAAATGGAACTTATTATGTAGGTGCTGCATTAGATAATTCTAATTATGCACTTGTAAGTGTAAATGTAGCTTCAGTTGGAAAATATAAAATTATGACTAATGTCATAAACGGTTTTTACTATAAAGATTCAGGTTATTTCAACCAGTTAGGATTACAACAGATAGAATTAAAAGGGTATGGTACCCCTATTATCCCAGATACAACCCAATTTACCTTCTCCTTTGGAACCACTGTTTGCTCATTTAATGTCAATAACATTATAGATACAACTTTAGGGCCTAAGAATGCTTATTTTAAACTGCTTGGTTCCCCATCTGGGTGTACTAATATCCAGGTTTCTGGAAAATACAAAAGTAATATTGCACTAGATACCAGTAATTATATTGTTGCCCAAGTTAATGCGATTACCACTGGTGCATATAATATCAGTACGAATATTATAAATGGTTATAGTTTTCTGAGCACTGGATATTTTACTCAAAAAGGAGTTCAAACGCTTAAAATTTATGCTACTGGGACACCACAAAAAACTGGGTATAATAATTTTTCTCTTATAGGAAGTACTGGAAATTGCAGTTTTTCAACTGTAGTTCAATAGTATCTTTTTTGATCAATTTAAATTAGCTAGATTTCACAAATATTGTATTAAACAGCACTATTATTAGCTATGATATAATAATACACCAACCCTAAAGATGCATTTTAGTAAAACTTTAAATATTTCCCATTGTAAATACCCTTTTATTTACAAAAATAAAATTAGCTTTACCGCTTACATTTAATTAGGCAGCAATTTGTCTGTTTTAGGTATCTGTAGTGACTAGGCGAAATTTAATTTGTCGATTAATTTAAGTATGATAATATTGCTTGCAATGGATTAACTCTTTGGTCTGAGCATTTTTTTTCAGATTTCAAGGTGTTTGTGTTATTGTTTTTTTATAATTGAATAAGGTGATTAATGAAAAAAAGAAATTTACTTAAGGTCAGTATTTATTTGGTTTCTACCATTTTAATTTCACTATGTTTTATCAATCCTGTAAAAGCTCAACCCAATCTTGGTTTTGAGTATAATTCATTTAGATTCTGGAGATGTTACTATGATGGCGGAATAAATCAACCTACCAGTAATGGTGTAATTAATACAACCGATTCTTTATTATTTAAAGGTGCTACTTATTATAAAGCAGCAGCTGCAACCCCGTATCAAGTAATTACTACTGGCACTGGTACTGATATTTATGGTAAGTACCCAGTAGTTTGTCCTTTCCCTGGATCAGGTAAGCACTCTGCTAAATTGGGTGATGATCAGAATTTGAGTACTGCACAGGGGATAATATATAATGTAAAAATACCTGCAAACCAGAATAAGTATAAATTGATTGTTTATTATGCAATTGATATGGAAGATCCAGGAGCACACTCTTGTTGGGAAATGCCTTTATTTTCCGTGAATGCATATGATTCTGCTAATAAATCCAAAGTTATACCATGTTCCAAAGTTTCTGTTGATATTTGTTCAGTAAAAAATAACCCAACTTTATCCGGTCAATGGCATGCTTCAAAAACGCTTTCTCCTAATGGGGATTCAGTATTTTATACATCTTGGACACCTCTTACGTTAATAGCTAAAAATATGGGAGGTAGAACCCTTAGTTTAGAGTTTATGAGTGCAGGTTGTAGTCCTGGCGGTTTTCCTGGTATTCACTTTGGATATGCATATGTAGATTTTGATACTATTCAGACTACTACCAAGGATACGGTTATGTACTGCCCACATGATTCCTGTTTGAACTTTTCTCCTCTTCCTGGGTATAAAGCTTATCAGGTTTACGATAGTGCAACGCATACTTTGTTGGCAATAGACACAAATCCTGGACAAAGCCCTGTTATTCCTTTGTGTGGGAAGTTTATGCCTAAACCAAAAACTAAATTACAAGTATTATTAACTCCATATTCTGGTTTTGGTTGTGCAGATACCATATATTACTATGTTGATACTTTCCCTACTCATATTCTACCTCCAATTAAATCTCCTCAGGATAGTATTTGCGCTGGTAGTAATATGACTTTAACCGATGCTACTGTAGGCGGAACATGGGTTAGTGACAGTACCAAATATGGTTCAATTGGCGCCAATACTGGCGTATTTACTTCTATAAGCAGTGGAACTGATCTTATTGAATATCGAGCAAAAAATATATGGGGTTGTCCTGATACTACTTTGAAAACAATTGTTGTTGGTGGTTTAAGAGTAGCAGCTATTAATGGTAAAAATGGAGTTTGTGTAGGAGATACTATTCACTTGTCCGATTCTACAGCAGGAGGTACCTGGGTTTCCAGTAATACATCAATAGCAACAGTTAATAATGGTATAATTACAGGGTTAGCTTATGGTACTGTTACGATCACTTATTCTTTTGCTAACAATATAGGTTGTGCTGGTACAGTTACAAAAAACCTTCAAGTAGGTATACCGCCATTAACTGCTATTACTGGTAGTAGTATACTTTGTTCTAATCATACTGATACTCTTGCCAATGCTACAGCCGGTGGAACCTGGGTAAGTACGAATCCTGTAATTGCAACAATTGGAGCTAATACTGGAATAGTAAATGGAATTTCTTCTGGTTTGGATACTATTAAATATTTATATGCATTTGGCGGTTGTTCCGACTCCGTAATCTATCCTATTACTGTGAACGCAGCAGCAGCACCACCAATTGTTGGAGATACCATTGTTTGTCAAAGACATACTATTACTTTAAACAATCCCGCATCAGGTGGAAACTGGATTAGCGTTTCTCCTTCGGTGGCAACTATTACCAACCAAGGGGTATTGTCTGGATTGACTACAGGAATTGATACTATTAAATATATTATAGTCTCATCTAATGGTTGTGCCGATTCTACTTTCTCAGTCATTAAAGTAAATCCTACACCTACCGCTGCTCCGATAGTAGGAATTAATAATATTTGTTTTGGCAAAACAGCAACTTTTACCGATACTACAGCTAATGGAGTATGGTTTAGTTTATACCCTAATATTGCTTCCATTTCTAGTGCGGGTATTGTTACTGCAAATTCACCAGGTGCGACCACTATTAAATATATTATTGTTAATCAATTTGGTTGTAGCGATTCCGCTGCTTTCCCTGTAACAGTAAATCCAAAGCCATCAATTGGTTCTATAGCAGGTAATGATAGTTTCTGTATTAGGGTAAGATCACAATTTGCAGATGTTACAAATAGTGGGGTATGGACTACTACTAATCCTTCAATTGCATCTATAGATAGCATAACTGGTATTATTAATACTTTAAGTTTAGGGCACGATACTGTTCGATATACAATTACCACTATTATGGGTTGTGTTGATTCAGTTTTCAAACCATTTGTTGTAAATCCTACTCCTAAAGCAAGTCCAATTTTTTCAACTAGTCAGTATATGTGTGTAGGAGATACACTAATTCTTTCCGATACTACTGCAGCAGGTGTATGGGCTAGTGCCAATCCAACCTCTATTAATATTAATGGTGCTGGTATTGCAACAGCTTCTTCCGGAGGATATGCTCCAATAAGCTATATTATTACTAATCAATTTGGATGTTCCGATACAGCAGTATTAAATTTATTTGCAAACGCATTACCGCCATTAACGCCTATCACTGGAAATCTTAATATTTGTATTGGTACTACAACGTACATGAATAACTTCCTGAAAGGTGGTTTTTGGAGTAGTAGTGACACTAACATTGTTATAATCAATAAACTCGGCGCTATTACCGGTAAGGTTGCTGGTACTGCCTATATATATTATACAGTTACCAAATCTAATTGTACCAGTAAAGACAGTGTTCAGGTATTTATTTATAATGCGCCTGTAATTGCGCCTATAAGTGGTGCTAAAGCTATTTGTAATAATCAGTCGACAAGTTTAACTACTACTACTGCTGCTGGTTTATGGCAATCTGTTACTCCAAGATTTGTAAGTGTTGATACAACGGGTGATGTAACTGCTCTTGCTCCTGGTGCAGGTATCATTAAATATACTGTTTCTAATGCTTTTGGTTGTTCAAGTGTTGCATTAGATACTTTGATAATCAATGATCTTCCTAAGATTGCAGCCATTTCTGGCCGTAAAGATGTATGTGTGGCTCAGCAAACTGTATTAAGTACAACCCCTACTGGTGGTACATGGTCTTTAAATAATACTACGCTAGCAACTATTGACCCTGTAAAAGGGATTGTTTCGGGTATAATAAGTGGTCAGGATTCTGTTAAGTATATCTATACCGATGGTAATGGATGTTCTGATTCTGTTTATACCCTACTTAATGTAGATCCTTTACCAGCTATTGCTCCTATAACTGGCAATACCAATATCTGTATTAAAGCGCATACTATATTAACTGATACTGTTCCAAAAAAAGGTTTCTGGGTAACAACAGATTCTAATATTGTACAAGTAACTTATGAAGGTGCAATACAAGGAATTTCTGCTGGCACGGCTACTGTACGTTATATTGTTATTTCTAAACAAGGTTGTACTGACTCTGTGAGTTCTTTAGTAACAGTTAATCCATTGCCAGTTATTAATTCTATTAATGGGTCTTCTTTAGTTTGCGTTCATGATTCTATACCATTAACTGTTTCTGCTTCCGATCCAGGAGTATGGTCGGTTCAGGATAATACAATAGGAACAATAAATACTGCTACAGGCGTATTTACTGGGGTTGTAGCAGGGGTTGACAGTGCAGTTTATACTGCTACCAATGCTATAGGTTGTACTAATAAAGCAGCTTATTATATAAAAGTAAATCCTTTACCTGTAATCGATCCTGTTCAAGGAAATACTTTCCCGGTTTGTACTTTGGATAGCATACATTTATTCAGCATAACCCAAGGCGGTGTATGGACCAGTATTTCTCCTGCTTATGCATCTATTAATTATAATACTGGTTGGCTTACTGGAGTTCAGGAAGGCGTAGCAGCGGTTCGTTATACCGTTACAACTGCCTATGGTTGTAAGGATAGTATTACTGGTTTTGCTACTATTAAAGGTCGTCCTAAAGTGAGCTGGGCACTATTAAAAGATGTTTGTTTGCCTGATGGTACTGCAACTTTTAGTAGCTACACTACTTTATTGCCACAAAACCCTGTTCCAATTACTTACCTATGGGATTTTGGTGATACTATCAATAAAACAGGTGGTAGTACTCCCGTAATTACACATCGTTTCTTCCAGCCAATTTCTTCAACAGGGTACAATGTAAAACTGACAGTAACTGCTAATGGATGTCCTGGTGATACTACCATATTGTTAGATCCTTCTCATATTCATGCGCAGCCTACTGCAGCATTTATTACTGAACCGTCTCCAGCAGAAGTTTGTATTGGCTCTTCTATCAAGTTTGCTGACAATTCTGCTGTTAATGGGGTAAATGTTTACAGATCTATATGGTACCTTGGCGACAACACTATTGATACTGCAAATGTTTTAGATTATCAATATGCTTATCCTACTACTTATTGGGCTTATCACAGAATTATTGATCAATATGGTTGTTTAAGTGATTCTGCTGGGTTACTGGTAACTATCGATACTTTCCCTACTTTAAATACTGGATCAGTAAGGTATATATTGGTAGGAGATTCTGCTATTCTTAGTCCTACTATCAGTGGAAATATTATTAGTTATAACTGGTCGCCCAATATTTATCTGAACAACAATGGTATTGCAGCTCCTGTTTGTACCCCATTGAACAATGTAACTTATCTGGTAACAGTTACTGCAGCAGGAGGAAATGCAGGCATTGCAGGTTGCTCTGTATCCGATAGTTTAAAAGTAATTGCTTTAGCACCTTTCCGATTGCCAAATGCATTCTCTCCAAACGGCGATGGCCCTCACGATTATTTCGATGCTGCTGAATTACATCAGTATCCTGATGTAGATGTGAAAATATTCGATAGAACAGGTCAGGTGGTGTTTTCCAGTACAGGTACTTATAAACCTTGGAACGGAAGATACAATTATACTGGACAGTTAGTGCCAGTAGGTATTTACTATTATGTAATAAAAAGAGGATTTAATCTACCGGTATTAAGTGGCTCGGTTACTATCTTCAGATAAGTAAAACGCCAAACGCTAAATTCATGTAGCGTAAGCATAAAATATTAATAGGCTGTCTCAAATCAATGGGACATCCTATAGCGATAAAATAATAATCATTGCCAAAAGTAAAAGTCGCTTTATTAGTGTTAAGCATTAATTGTTTAACCTAATATGTATTTTATTCTTTTTCATTCCAAATGTATTCATTAACTTATTACATAATTGAAATTATACCATTTATCCTAATAAAGTGCCGATAAAATCCATTGCAAACGCTCCAATTTTATAGCACTTTATCCTTATTATTTCTATGATAATATTAGGGTAACAAAGCAATCAGCTAATAACCGCTTTCTACCCGTTCATACACAAGCCACATTAGCCGGTACGGTTTTTGCGTATGCCAAAATGTTGAGCCCACTTTAGTGGGATACACAAGGGGGCAGCAGTGGTAGGTGTAGTGCTCCCCTCTCTTTCGGAGAAGGGTTGGGGGTGAGGCCGCCTGTCGTCTATGAGACAAAATCTTAAATGAAGTGACCTTTCGAATAAAGTTTTTAGGTTATTTTAATCGGCTTATTATTAAGTAAATTGGTATTAAACATTTATCCCACCACTCACTTCAATTCTTTGACCATTAATCCATTTAGCATCTTCTGTACAAAGGAAAGCAACTACGCTACCTATATCATCTGCATTGCCTACTCTACCTAGTGGCGACATATTACCCAATATAGTTTTGAATTGAGGATTGTTTCTGATAGCACCACCATTGAAGTCTGTTTCTACCGGTCCAGGAGCCACTACATTCGCTCTAATTCCTTTAATGCCTAGTTCTTTAGCAAAGTATTTAGTTAGCGTTTCTATTGCCCCTTTCATAGAAGCATAGACTGAGTATCCAGGATTAGCAAAACGAGTAGTACCGCTCGATATATTTACTATACCACCACCACCATTCAGCAATGGCAATAGTTTCTGTGTAAGAAAATAAACACCCTTATAGTGTACATTCATAAACTCATCAAAAATAGCTTCTGTTACGTCTGCAAAAGGAACGGTTTTTCCCATTCCAGCATTGTTTATAAGATAGTCGAAACTATTTGCGTAAAAGTTGCTGTATAAAGTTTTCCTTACGTTTGATACAAAGGCATCAAGCGAATCAAAGTCACTCATATTTAAAGGAAGTGCAGCAGCATTACCTCCTAGTCCCTTAATAGCAGCAACAGTTTCCAGCGCCATTGCTTCGTTTGTGTTGTATGTAATAATTACATCCAGATTTTTTTTCACCAGCGATAAAGCCATATCCTTGCCCAGACCACGACTACCACCAGTTACAATAGCTATCTTTTTCATATAAAATATTTGTGCAAAGTAAACAACAAAGCTTCAATTATGTTTTTTTCATCTCGCTTTTAATGTTATAAAACTGAGCTTGGCATTAAATTGCCTTAGCTGTTCTTTATACTCATTGGTAATTGTATTTATTTTAAATTCTACAAATTTTAAATTAGGATACTCTGTGTATAGGTATGAAATGTAGAAATTTAAGATCAGCTCAGCTTCTTTTTTTTCAACTTCTCCTTGTTATTTTCTACTCTAAATATTACGATTCTTTTTATAAGGCTCAATGGCAATGGTTTATCCAGCGGAAACTGAACCGATCCTTTGGCATTTTTATAGCAACTTATTTCTTCTTTAAAAGCCTCAATACCAGAGCTCATAGGATAGAATCCTATATGGTTTTTAAAGGCCGCAAAAAAGAGTAGCATTCCATTTTGTTTATAGGCAGGCATACTGTAGCTAATCACTTCCTCTGCCTCCTGAGCTGTATTGATAATAGTTGCTCTCAATGTATGTAATAGATTTTGTACTGTTTCTGGAAGCGCGGCAATGTATTCATCTACTGATGTAGGCTTATTCATTAAAGCTGTTTTTAAATTGGTTTCAAATGTAAGAAGTTGTTTATTTCAATATAGTGATATGAAATAATAAAGCTTGATCAATACTTATTAGCATAACACTTAAATTACTTTACGCTCTTACTGATTTATTGAAAGTACAACAACATGGACATAATTTTAAGTACATTATTCCTTCCCTTTTATTAGTATAATCTAAATGCAACCTTCTTTTTTACGATGAAAACTAAATAGACTAAATTGTTAATTCAATCGATTTAAAGTGATCATTTTTTATCTTATAACCCGTAAAGTTTAATCATAACAAGCTACTCCTATAGCAACTTAAATTTTGTACTCCACTTTTAAATTATTGTAAGTAGAAAAGAATTAGTTATCAGCTATAAGGGAGTAATAATAGGTGATAGTTAATAGTGTATACATTATTGAGTAACAGTTTTGGGTTAACTAGAATTTAAATTGTTAATAGCATAAGACAATTCAACTGAGGGAAGAATGATAGTACGATTTTTGTATAAATAAAAAAGGTTTCAGAAGTAAATCTGAAACCTTTTTCTTCTGTGGGCCCACCAGGGCATGATCCTGGGACCCCCTGATTATGAGTCAGGTGCTCTAACCAACTGAGCTATAGGCCCTTTGAGTTTTGACTCAAACAGGGCGCAAATGTAAGAGAATTAACGTTTGCACCAAAGAAATAATAAAAAAAATGTGAATCTTGAGTTCTTGGATTGAATAATACTTTTAATAAGTTTTACTAAATATACAATTTAATATTATGGCAAGCGAAGCTGAATGTGGGCTATTTTTTATAAGAGATTCAAATAATTAATAAGGCTCAAAAAGTATATAACTCACTATTGAATATTATAAAACAAAACTAAAATGAGTATTATTTCATCAATAGTAAATACAATTAACCTAACTATCGCTTAGCAATCTTATTCCCCGATTCTTTTTGTCGGCTGCATTTAAAACGATTCACCGTACTATTTCGTAGGGCGGTATGCTTTGTTTTTCTTGATTGCATTCTTTTTCGCCACATCCTGAAGCTGGAAGGCAATGAATTCTTCCGCATAAATTCAATCACTTCTTTTTCCTTCAGGCCAAACTGAAAATGAATAGCTTCAAATGGTGTGCGGTCTTCCCAGGCCATCTGAATAATACGGTCGGCGTCAATGGTATTAAATGTAGTTTGTTTATTCATAAGCCTTTATTGTGTATTTAAAATAATTAGATTGTATGTTTCGTGAGTAGTAAGAATACATCGTGAGTCGTGGAAAGAATACACATTATTAAATAAATTAAAATGAGTTGGGTCTGTCCTTATTTATTAGCCACAGATTTCTGAATGTTTTATCATGATCGTACTGGTCTGCTTGCTTGTCTATATTTAATACTCTATTAGCCCTTGGATCGTTTCCTACTCCGGCCAGATAAGCCCAGTTGCCCCAATTGCTGGACACATCGTAATCTATTAATTGCTGTTCAAAATAGGCTGCACCATAACGCCAGTCGAGCTGTAAATTATTACATAAAAAGCTGGCTACATTTTGTCGACCTCGGTTACTCATAAATCCGGTAAGATTTAGCTCTATCATATTGGCATCTACAAAATCATATCCTGTCTGTCCATGTTTCCATTTTTCAAATAAATCCTGATTATGTTTTCGGTTTATTGGGGCAGTCTTTTTAATGCCATTTTGCAAAAAGAATAATCGGCCATATTTCAGCATCATCCATTTAAAATAATCCCGCCACAACAATTCAAAGATCAACCAGTAAGTAGAGTCGTTTGATTTTATTTCTTTTTCAAACTTCTTTATCTCCCAATATATAGTTCTGGCAGATAAGCAGCCATTACTTAACCATGCAGAAAATTTAGAAGAATAATTTTCGCCCACTAATCCATTTCTGGTTTCTTTATAAGTGGCTATCAGACTAGTGTCAAACAAATAAGAATTCAATCTTTCCAGTCCGCTTGTTTCGCCTCCTGTAAAAGGAAAAGCACTGCGCTCATCCTGTTTCATTTCGGTTACACCCAGTTGAAGGAAGGTAGGTATAGTGCTTACTTCCTGTACCGGACAATTTATAGTGGATGGTTTTGTAAAAGCAGGCCTTACCGTTGAGTCCTTTTCTACACGGATTCTAAAACTGGTAAACATATCCGGTATGTCCTGTATGGTATAAGGCAAGTCCTGCTGATGAAATAAAGTACTGGTACCCACGCTAATTAATTGACAATTGATAGCCTTTAAATGCGTTTCTACCAATGCCATGCTGTTTAATTCATCGTAAGCCTCTTCCTGTTGACAGTATACTTTTTGTGCATTGTATTTAGTGGCTATCTCTGCCAATGCAATCTGGGGCTTGCCATGAGTAATGACCAGATTTGCAGCAATAGCCTTCAGACGCTTTTGCAAATCGGTTAAGGATTCCAGCAAAAACTTTGTTCTGAAGTATCCGGTCTTTTGTGTACCAAAAGGAGTAATAGCAAATTGTGCATCCTCAAAACAATATACCGGAATAATCTCATCATTCTCCGCTATGGCACGCACAAGGGTTTCATTATCCTGCAGTCGTAAATCTGTTTTAAACCACAATAATGCTCTTCTCATTTATAAATCATTCATGTTAGAAAGGTAATAATTGGCTTGCTCTAAAATTGCGGTCTTAGTTTCAGCGTTCATCTTATGCCAAACGGAATACATCATTCCAATGCGTGGATTCCTGGATAATTTATGCTCCTGATTATGATAAAAATTCCAATACAAGCTATTGAAAGGGCAAGCCCTTTCGCCCACTTTTATGGCCTTATCGTAGTAGCATCCTGTACAATACGTGCTCATTTTATGAATATATGCAGCAGCACTTACATAAGGTTTGGTAGCCACTATTCCACCATCGGCAAACTGACTCATTCCCCTCGTATTAGTGATCTCTACCCACTCAATGGCATCCATATAAATACCCAGATACCAGGCATCTACTTCATCGGGGTGCACCCCTGCAAGTAGGGCAAAATTTCCAGTTACCATCAATCTTTGTATGTGATGTGCGTATGCAAAATGAAGCGATTGCTGTATAGCATTTTTCAAGCAATTCATCTTAGTATTGCCCGTCCAGAACCATTCTGGCAATGCAGCAGTATGTTCAAAATAGTTGAGGGTAGCATACTCAGGCATTTGCGACCAATAGATACCCCGCATATACTCGCGCCAGCCTATAATCTGACGAACAAAACCTTCCAGTTGATGATAGGCAATCATGCCCGGATTTTGAAAGTATGCATCTATAGCCTTATCTACAACTTCTTTGGGAGAGATGAGTTTTATATTCAATGAAAAAGATAATCGAGCATGATATAAAGACCATTCTCCCGGAGCCATAGCATCTTGAAATGTACCAAAAAGGGGCAAACAATTGGCAACAAAATATTCCAGTAAATCCAATGACTGCTTTCTATTAATAGGCCATATAAAATGCTTGCTATTTTGTACTCCCAGCGTTTTTACGGCAGCTTTTTTTATTTCTGTTTCTATTAAAGTAAGATCATTATCAAACAATAAAGGCGTTACTACTTTATGACCTTTTGGTAACTTCTGTCGGTTATCTTCATCAAAATTCCATTTACCATTCAAAGGTTTATCTTCATCAATAATCAGTACTTGATGCTTCTTACGCATGTATCGATAAAAGGTTTCCATCAGATACGTTTTCTTGCCGGTAAATAAATCTTTCAATTCATAGCGGGTACTATAAAAATGTTCTGAATCAAATACGGCAGAAGGAATAGAAAGTGTACTGCTAAAGTTATTCAATACTTCATCTACTCTATATTCATCAGGCAGCAGATATTCAAATTTATTAAAGTGATGTTGCTGAATTAGTGCTTTACAATTTTCTACAAAACTTTGTAAGTTGTCAGCATCATTCAAATGAAGGTATATCACTTTATGCTGAAGCAGTGTAAGCTCTTTTGCGAAGTTTTGCATGGCAGCAAAAATTCCAGTAACCTTTTGTATATGATGCAGTGCATAATCCGTTTCCGTTCTTATCTCCATCATTACATAAGTCACCGAATCATCTACCAGTTTAAACCAAGAGTGATTGATATTTAGCTGATCACCCAGCACCAGTCTTAAAGTCTTAGTATGATTATTAATCATTATTTTTTATTGTTTCTGCAACGTTCACTGCAATACTTTACCTCGTTCCAGTTCTTCTCCCATTTCTTGCGCCAGGCAAATGGTTTATTACAGCTAATACAAATTTTAGTAGGAAGATGTTCCTTTTTAACCCCTTTCATTACAATAGTATTTAAACAGGTATTCGTTTCCAGTCTACACTAATGGCAGAGCCTTCAGCCAACAATACAGAGTGTGGTTGGGTATGATTCAGTACACCAAAATCAGCACCATAAAAGGTGGCAAAATCGCAATGAATCTGATACTCCTTTACGGTATTAATTTCCCAGCTTGGATGATTGATTTTGTATTCCAGCGTATTATCGGCATCTACCCTGGTATAACCAAAATAATGTTCAAAAATAAACTCCTCCATACTCCCCTCCTGCATGCTTTGTTTGCTAGCATCGGCAACCACACTGATGTTGTTCCATATGCCCTTCACCTTCCACTGATATTCAATTTCTTTTTGATGTTCATCAATAGTCCATTTATACTTGGTAGGTATGGCTGAATAATGTTCTTTGTACAATTTATTGGCCACCCAAGCCACTAGTTTATTAGGCACCGTTTCGTTGATAAATACTACTCCCCTTTTGTATTGATTGCCTTCTTTCCTTACTACATAAAAACGAAGATTAACTTCCTCAAAAGTTCCCAGCAATGGTATAGGCACTTTAAACAAAGAAGTATTTTTAAATAGAAAGCCCACCAGGCTTACATAGGTTTTCCCATGATAATAATCCAGCTCAACCCCCTTGGGTAAATAAGGCATAAGGATAGCAGGATCTATTTCGTAATTAGCCATTATCAGGTTCTCCCATCTGGCATTTAAAAATGTGTTCATATTAGTTCAGGATATAAATACTGTAAGTAAGCAGGGTGGCAAAACTTACCCAAAGCAGGTAAGGAATATTCAGTAGAGCGGCCCATTTACTGGTCTTATAAAACAATATAATCATGGTAAGTATGGAACTCCACAATAATATAATTTCTAACAAAGCCCATCCTAACTGATGATAATAGAAAAATATAAAACTCCAGCAAAAGTTGAGCATCAATTGCAGATAGTATATCGCTTTCAGACGCCAGTGCATGTTGGGTTGTTTAAGTAGTTTGTTGTAAGAAATACCCATCAGTAAGTACAGTGTTGTCCATACAGGACCAAACAAATAATTGGGTGGATTGAAAGATGGTTTGTGCAAATACACATACCAGGTAGCAATGTTCTGTGTGGTAAAATATCCAGCAATTGCACCTACCAGTAAGGGCAATGCAATGTGTAGACTATATTGTATTCTTTTTTCCATTTTTAGATTTTGTTCTGACAGATTTATGTACATGTTTTGCCAGTATTCTTTTGCCTTCTGTTTTCACGTCATCATTTTTACGAAACGCCCAAACGATGTCGCTTGCTTTCTTTCTGCTTTCTTCTACATCAACAATTGGAGCGGGATAATGTTTTCCTATCTCTACCTGATACAATTGTTGTTCTATAGTAGTCATCTTGTGTGGCTCATGTATTAAATGGGCAGGTACATGCTGCAGTTCTGGTACCCATTTCCTGATAAATAAACCTTCCGGATCATGTTCTTCGGAGTTCTTTACCGGATTGTAAATTCTGATCGTATTTATGCCGGTAGTACCACTCTGCATCTGCAGTTGAGGGTAATGAATGCCGGGCTCATAATCCAGAAACTGTCTTGCAAGAAAATGTGCATCACGCCAATCCTGCCATAGATTAAACACCAGAAAAGAAACCAACATTGCCCGCATTCTAAAATTGATATATCCTGTAGCAATCAAACAACGCATACAGGCATCTACAATGGGCACACCCGTTTGACCTGTTTCCCACGCCTTGATATAGTCTTCGTTCTTCGGCTTTACCAAGGCATCATAAGCCCTGTTGATGTTGCGATACTCATAGCTGCATTCATCTTCAAACTTCTGCATAAAGTGGCAGTGCCAGTGTAGTCGGGATATGAAATTGGATAAGGCTCTTTTATTGGTAGCATTCGGGTAATGCTGCATAGTATATTGAAAAACCAACCGCATACTTATATTGCCATAAGCCAGATAAGGCGATATACGACAGCAACCCGTACGACTCAGCAAAGGCTTGCTGATATGCTTGCTATAATTGATGTATCGATCCTTTATAAAACTCTGCAGATATTGCCAGGCCCAGTATTCGCCACCTTCCTGAAAGTTAGGATTTCGGGTAATGATATCTTGGGGTAAATCGGGTCCTTTTATAGATTGATAAAGATCATTATCAATGGGTATAATATTTAGTTCAGATGCTACAATTGTTTTGTAAGGAGCAGTCATAGTCGCCTCCCACCTTGCACCCCATTCTTTTCTGCTTTTCAATCTGCGTACTACCCCGTTTGTTGGATATTCATTCCAGATAATACCCTGCTGAGCAAATAATGTTTTCATTGCTTTATCCCGGTCATAGGTAAGTCCATTGCCTATTTCTTCGGAGGAGAATATTTGTTGAATATGATAATGCCTGATCAGTTTTTCAAAAACAGCGCTTGCTTCGTTGTGAAAAATACAAATACGGGAATTAGTTGCTTTAAGTAACTCATTCATCCTCTGCAGCGATTCGTATACAAAGCGCCAATGCCTTGTGTCGCTGTCATGATAGGCCATCACCGAAGGTTCAAAAATGTATATCAACAATAACGGCAGGTTGGAATGATGGGCAAAGAATAGTGGCTCATTATCCATGAACCGTAAATCGCGTTTGAACCAGACTATATTAATTGATTGCTTAGCCATCATTTTATTTGATGTCTTCGGGTAATCTATCGGGTTTAGCATAAGTTAAACGGCTCAACTGCTGTGTAATATGATAACTATCCAGACCAGCAATAGCGACTGTTTCGGCTTTTTCGATATCAATAGCACCATTGGACAATAAGCAATCCTCTGGCATAATAACTTCTATTACTTTCCCGATGATTAGTATAGTACCATTTATTTTAAGGTCGTGTTTCTCGGCAAACTCCACCCCATACTTAATGTTGCTTTCTTTAACGTAAGGTGCTTTGATAAGATTGCTAAACTCCGGGGTAAGTCCGGTGGCATCAAATTCAGATATGTCCTTAGGATAGCGGGCCGATGTCTGATGTGCTTTGCGATATATAGTTTTATTAATATGATTGATAGTAAAACAATTTATCTGCAGAATATTTTCCAGGGTATGTCTGCTGGTTGTATCCGGGCGATTGATAAAACCAATTAAAGCAGGATCGGATCCTATATGAATAACGGAACTAAAAATAGCCAGATTTGTATTACCATCAGCATCTACAGTACCAATAAGGGAAGCGCTTTTAAAACCACTGAGCGAATTAATAAAAGCCGCCCTCCTGCGCGTTTCCATTGCTGCTATATCCTTCTTCGAAAAACAAGTTGTTTGCATTTTTATTAATTGGTAGATAAATAAACAAATATGGGTTTAATAAGTTTTATTTTGTTTAAACTAGATTTTACCTGAACACAAGTTTAGGGCACACATAAATTAAATGAATTGTATTTTGGTTCTTTATTATAAAAAATCGATAAACTCTATTGTGTATTAAAATAAAGGCACATATACAAGGGTTTTGTTTTTAAAACCTCCTTTTAATTTCTTAAATTGAGAATTGGTATATATTCGTTCAGATTTTTTAGGGTAGAAATTTATTAACTATACTAGGTAAACTTAATATTATGTTTCATTCCAGCAGTTTAAAGTATTTATTATTTAGCCTATTATTTGTTCAAATATTTTCTTGTAAAAAAGATAGTAATACTAATCCGGCCTCTCCTGTATTTGTACCTGATACCGTTATTACTGGCAAAGTAATAGATTCTATTGGTGCTGGTATTGCAAACGTTATTATTCAGGATACTGCTGGAAATATGCAATTTACAGACGTAAATGGACAGTTTAGTTTTCAATTAAAATATCCTGGAGTTGTTCTTACCCCTGTCAAAAATAATTATTTGTTTAAACCCAATAGGTGGACTGTAAATGGAAAATCTAAAAATATTGTTTTTACAGGAACTATTATCGTTAAAGATTCTATTTCTACCAACGAACAACTTATGTTGAACTGGTTAAACAGTGCACAGCAAATTAATGGATTGGTACCTAGTACCGACAATGGAAACCAGGTTTCTTTATACGATCAATCACTTGCTGCATTAGTATTTATAAGTTATGCTGAGTATAGTAGAGCAGAAAGAATTTTCGATTTCTTTAATGCCCGTATCAATACTGAACTTACAGCAGGTAGCGGAGGGTTTTGTCAATTCAGAGACTTAAATGGCAATCCAACTGGCAATCACTGGCTAGGTGATAATGCATGGATGTTAATTGCATTGAATAATTATGCTGCTATTACAGGTAGTACCAAATATAATTCACTTATACAGCAAATGAATAACTGGATTAGATCGCTTCAGGATAGTGATGGTGGAGTATGGGGAGGATATGATGCATCGAATGTGCAGATAGGAAAAATAACAGAAGGAAACATGGATGCCTTTGTTGCTGTTGTGGGGTATGATAACTTTCATAGCAATCTTCTCTCTTATCTTAAGAACCAGCGATGGGATAACATTAATAAATGCTTTATCTCTTGGCCTGGTAATACCCAGTATTATTATGCGTTGGATAATTTCTCTTGGGGTTTTGGTATTTTTCCTAATTGCCCTGCTTCGTTATTAACACAGGCTAATATGTTTCTTACTACTCAAATTGCCAGCATAACAGGAAATAATGTACAAGGTTATTGTTTTGATATAGACAAAGATGATGTATGGTTGGAGGGTACTGGCGAAATGGTGGTAGCCTATCAGATAGCTGGCAATAATTTGCAAGCAATTTATTATTTACAACAAATGGAAAAGTCAATTATCTCCTCTTCACTGGGTAGCAATTTAATAGGTCTTCCTTATGTATCAAATCTTGCTACCGGCTACGGTGGAGGAATGCTATGGCAGGGCGCTAATACCCAACCATATGTATCGTCTGTAGCATGGTATTTATTTGGCAAACACCAATTTGATCCTTTTAAAATTGGTAGGAATAAAAATATACCTGCAGCTAGTATGTTTTGGAAGTAGTAATATTCTGCTAAGTTCCTTATCGAATTAAATTTTGCAAAATTTCCAACAAGCAACTACTTAATCCTATACTCTTCTTATTATGCGCTAACTGTGCTGCAACTTTGATAGCATAATCGCTTTAGCACCAAACTAAATTTGCATTATATGCCTTGTTTCGCTAATGAAAATCGCCATAATGAATTCTAAATATTTTACACAAATGGGTTCTAAGTTGTAAACTATTTCTTATTTTATTTCATTATATCACAAGTTTTACTTTTGTTTACTGTTTAAAATAATCTTATAAATTTATACGATTCATGAGAAAAGGTATTTATAAACTGCTCATCTGCTTGCTGCTTACATTATTAAACTTTAATGGATTCTCTAATTGTATAGTTCCCAAAAGTACTTTTGATAAAGGGTTGATTATTAATAATCATTCTAATTATGAGGATAGAAATAAAGAATCTCACTTAGTAGGAACAGGAGTATTAAAATCTTCGCCTGTTTCCAATACCAACGAGTTAATTAAAATAGAAGTCCAAAATACTTCCACTAATTTGCTTTTAAATAAAACGGGTAATACTGCTCCATTAAGAACCTTTATTATTGGTAATTATACCGGATCGGGTAGTACTATTACGGTACCATTGATGGTAAAGAATTTTATAAACATTGAAGACTTCCAATTTTCAATAAGCTGGGATACTACCAATTTACTTTTTACAAATTATACGTTACCAAATACACTGGTAGGGTTAAATAAAAGTTGTTTCAATGCCACCTCCCAAAAAGGTCTGGGTATTCAATGGTATGATGCAACTTTACTGGGTGTAACATTGCCAGATTCTACCGTAATTGTAAATATAAACTTTACACCCAAAAATGGTTTTACTGGTATCACCTCTACTTATTTTGGGAACGTACCTGTGAATATAGGAACGGTAGATACTACAGACGGCATCTATGGTATTCCAGGTACAGTGGCTGATACACTGTTGGGAGGAACAGTGAATGTATTGTGTAGTGCAAGCCCTTCTACGGTAACCAGAACAATTTGCCCTGCCGGTTTACCTTATCACTGGAATGGTGTAACCTTTACTGTTGCCGATACCCAAATAGCTCATATCATAACCCTAAAAGGTTGCGATAGTGCAGTAACGATGATTCTTAATGTAAAAAGTAATCCTGTAACCCAAAATAGTACTATTAGTGCTTGTAACAGTGTAGTGTATAATGGAGTAACCTATATTAGTTCTATTATACATACCGATACACTTAAAACGGTTGATGGATGCGATAGTATATATAAGGTAGTTACTATTTCTATCAATAAAATAGTTCCTGTTACCTACAATTTTACAGTAGCTGGCTGTAATAGTGTTGTATACAAAGGCAATACATATATCAGTTCTACAATATTGAAAGATACTGCTAAAAGTGTACAAGGTTGCGATAGCATTTATAATATAACTACAATAACTGTTACTAAAATAACGCCTACAATAGTTAACGTTGCTAAGAGTGGCTGCAACAGTGTTTTGTATAATGGTATTACTTACAATACAACTACTATTCATACAGATACTACAAAGAGTGTAAAGGGTTGTGATAGCATTTATACTAAAGCTACAATAACTGTTACTAAAATAACGCCTACAATAGTTAACGTTGCTAAGAGTGGCTGCAATAGTGTTTTGTATAATGGTATTACTTACAATACAACTACTATTCATACAGATACTACAAAGAGTATACAGGGTTGTGATAGCATTTATACTAAAGCTACAATAACTGTTACTAAAATAACACCTACAATAGTTAACGTTGCTAAGAGTGGCTGCAATAGTGTTTTGTATAATGGTATTACTTACAATACAACTACTATTCATACAGATACTACAAAGAGTGTACAGGGTTGTGATAGCATTTATACTAAAGCTACAATAACTGTTACTAAAATAACACCTACTACCATTAATATTACCAGAAGTGGCTGTAATAGTGTGTTGTACAATGGAATTACTTATAAAATTTCTACCATTCATACTGATACTATCAAGAGTATACAGGGTTGCGATAGTGTATATTCAGTTGCTACTATTTCTGTAACTAAAATAACGCCTACTACCATTAATGTTGCCAGAAGTGGCTGTAATAGTGTTTTGTACAATGGAATTACTTATAAAATTTCTACCATCCATACTGATACTATCAAGAGTATGCAAGGTTGCGATAGTGTATATACAGTTGCTACTATTACTGTTACTAAGATTACGCCTATTACCATAAATGTTGCTAAGAGTGGCTGTAATAGTGTTTTGTACAATGGAATTACTTACAAAACTTCTACCATTCATACCGATACTATCAGGAGTATACAGGGTTGCGATAGTGTATATACAGTTGCTACTATTACGATTTTTAAAATAACGCCAACTAGCAGTAATCTTTATTTGAGTAATTGCGACAGTGTTGTTTATAAAAGTTTTGTATTTAAAAATACTACTATTTATTATGATACTGTTCGTACAAATGCTGGTTGCGATAGTGAGTATATTACAGTAAATATTACGGTGAATAACCTTAAGATTAACGGAAATATTATTACGGCATATAATAAAACAATCCCGAATGTTGCACTATCATTAACTGGTACCAATAGCAAAAATGGTATTTACAGCAGCAATTATGCTATAAGTTGTTTGCCAAATATGGCGAACGAAAAAATTCAACTTTTCAAAAACAATGATATCTTTAAAACAAATGGACTAACAGTATTCGATATCTCACTTATACAGGCGCACATTTTAGGAAAAACATTATTAAACTCTCCATATAAATTAATAGCCGCCGATGTAAATGGTGATGGAAATGTAACAGCTTTGGACATAGTGTACATGAAAAGATTAATTCTGGGTATCGATACTACATTTACAAATGTTACTACTAAACAGACCCGTTTATGGACTTTTGTAGATAGCAGTTATATTTTCCCTGATACTATCCATCCGTTTCCTTTTAAAGATAGCATTAATTTTATAGGGTTGATTGAAAATAAAACCAATCAGACATTTATAGGTTGCAAGTTAGGCGATGTAAACTGGGATTGGAATCAGGCAATTGCCCGACCAGGATTAAGTAGTAATATTCCTGTAGAATTAAGTTATGATCCTTTAAGATTGGGTAATGAAAAGCTAATTAGAATTCCCGTTAAAGTAAAGAATTTTAAAGATCTGTTGGGTATGCAGTTTACCATCAATTTTAATGCTGCTCTATTTAAGTGGGTTGGGATAGAAAACAATATACTAAATTTCGAAATAGGCACCAATCATGCTGCAGATGGCAAAATAACCTTCCTGTGGACAGATGCTAAAAATGAATTTAAAACGCTAGAGGATGGAACTGTTGTTTTCGAACTCATCCTTAATAAAACAGGCAATGAAATTATTGATAATTCATTAATGCTCGATGGAAGTGTAACTGCTGTAGAAGCTTTTGATAAAGATTATGGACTGCACAATGTGCTATTTAAAAATGCTACTATAGCTAGTGCAGAAAATAGAACAGAAAATTGGATAGTTGCGCCAAACCCTATTAAAGAAGGCCTGATTCATGTTCATATGAAATTGAATGATAAAAAGAAAATCATTTTCAAATTAATCGATTTTTCAGGCAAACTATTGTTAACTAAACAGGTAGAAGGAGTAAAAGGGGTAAATGATATTGAAGTAAGACAAGGAAATGTTCCTCCGGGAAACTATTTTTTACAAGCTATAGGTATAGAAGGAGAGGAAGTGAAGAAAATAATAGTTGGAAATTAGCTGTTATTATAAACTTTAGACGCTACTCTGCTTTTCAATGTAAGCCTTACTAAAATTATCTTCCAGATACATGAGGAATTTAAAGTCTTATATCCTTGTATATTAGTTAAACCGACTACTATAATTGCATTATAGCAGAGATTATTCAAATTATATTGCAATATATAAGCAATATAGTGGGGTAACCTTTATATAATGTCTTCCATATGTAGGATATTGGTGGAATTTAAGGAGATAATACCTTCTATAGCTTGCAGTTTAGCTGCAATATCTTAGAGTTCACTCCATATAACCATTAAAAATGTAGGTATATGACTTTAAATTCCTCCTATATATGACTCTTATTTTTATTTTCTATTTTCTTACTTTAATTTCATCGAATTCATAAAATATTTATCAGTAAAAAATGTGTCTTTTAAAGTTCCATCTGAACTGCAGGAATCAATCATTATACATTTTTAAGTATTAAGCTATCATTTTATGGTAGCTTTTGTTCCATTAATTGTTTATTCAGTATCTTTTGTTTATAGAATTGTTGGATGTGATAAGATAATACCGAATATATTTCCAATAACGCTACCTTAAACATTAAGTTGATATGTTTGAACAAATAGTTAGCTAACTTTTTTCTATAGTTGATATGTTTGAACAAATAGTTAGCTAACTTTTTTCTATAGTTGATATGTTTAAACAAATAGTTAGCTAACTTTTTTCTATAGTTGATATGTTTAAACAAATAGTTAGCTAACTTTTTTCTATAGTTGATATGTTTAAATAAATAGTTAGCTAACTCTTTTCTATAGTTGATATGTTTGAATAAATAGTTAGCTAACTATAACTTTAAGTTGGTACTATTTGGTTTTGATTTAGTGTTTTTGGGTAAATTGACAAGCTTGTAAAAAAATATTTCTCCCTACCCAACCTTTTACATTCAAATAAGCGTAGTACACTATAGAAATAACTGTTATACTGCTTTTAATAGTAATTTTTAATATTTTTAAGCTTTATTAGATATGAAAAAACTAACTACACTCTTCTTAAGTTGCCTTTTAATCTTTGGTTGTGCCAAAGCACAATACGTAAATATACCGGATAGCAATTTTAGAGCTTACTTAAAAAGTATGTATCCTGCTGCGTTCAATGCCAGCGATTTGATGGATACTACTAATAGTATTATAGTAAATGAAACGAGTTTAACCATACAAAAAATTATAGCAGGTGTAAACTCTGGAACATACGAAGTAGGAGGCTTACAATATTTTAAAAACCTTAAGTCTGTATATTTTCAGAATATCTATAATTGTGGTAATATCAATTTCAACAATGGCGAATTACCTAATAGCCTTGATACCATTCAGTTTGGAGGAGTAACAGTTACTTTCAACAACACAGTATTGCCCACTCAGTTGCAAGCTTTTATAAACCATAGTTGTAGTATAAGCGGGGCAGTTACTTTTCCTTCTACGTTAACATATTTTGATTATGAAGGTTCCAGAAGTACCTACTGGAGTCCTGAACCTGTTTTACCCAATGGACTGGTTACTTTCAGAGCCGTTTATTTAATAGGCTTTAAACCTTCGCTTCCTTTGCCAACTGCGTTAAAGAATTTAGATTTATCGGACAGCTGGGGTGTTTCAGACTTTTCTAGCCTTATATTACCCAATACCTTACAAACCTTAAATTTCAGTAATATACCTGCTGCAAATAATAACGGTAATGCATTGGTATTACCTACATTGCCAAGCAGTTTAATCAGTCTCGATATTACTAACTCCATTACCAATTGTTTACCAATACTTCCCAATGGCTTACAAACTTTAAATACACAAGGTACAGGGTTAACTTGCATACCAAACAAACCATTAGCCATAAATAATTCTTTACTAGTATGTAATGCAAATAATAACAATGGTTGTACTGTATATGGAGTAAACAACTATGTAAACATTCCCGATAGTAATTTTGGTAAATACTTAATTAGTCAAATCCCTAGTTGTTTATATAAAGATAGCAGTAATAAATACTGGATTGATACTACTTGTAGTGGAGTGCTAAGTTTGGATTCTATTATTTGTAAGTCCTTAGCTATTAAGAGTATTAATGGAGTAGAATATTTTAAATCTTTACATTATTTAGATTGTAGTAGCAATTCAATATCTATTATTAAAAGTTTACCGCAAACTCTTACATATTTCAGTTGCAATTTTAATCAGATAACTGTTTTACCAGTGTTACCACCTAATTTATCGTGGTTAGATTGTGGGCTAAATCAACTAACAAGTATAATAGCATTACCACCTAACTTATCTGTACTTTATTGTTCAAACAACAGTTTGACCACTTTAACTAATCTTCCTAACTCTATAACCCAATTTTATTGCGAATCTGATAATTTAGATAGTTTACCAACCTTACCTAATAGTTTACAGCTTTTGTTTTGTGGGTATAACAGATTAACCAGTTTACCAACACTTCCTAATAATTTAACCTACCTACAATGTGTGCACAATCAATTAACTACTTTACCTGCTTTACCAAACACTATAACTGAAATAAATTGCTATCAAAATACGATAACTAGTTTACCTGAATTGCCTAATTCATTACAAACATTAAATTGTGAAGTTACCAATATTAATTGCCTTCCTATTTTGCCATTGTCTCTTACTTATTTGGCTTGCGACATAACTAAAATTCGTTGTTTGCCCAATATGCCACCTAATTTGGTTACTTGGTATTCAGGTTCTATAGTTCCTAATTTACCAGTTTGTAATGCTACTTATAACCCATATGGTTGCAAATTACCAAATTATGTAAACATACCTGACAGCAACTTCGCTAAATACTTAATAGGTCAAACACCAAGTTGTTTGCATAAGGATGCTAATAATATGTATTGGATGGATACTACTTGTAGTGGAGTGTTAACTACCGATTCTATATATTGTTCATATAAATCTATAAAAGACTTAACTGGTATTCAATATTTTAAAAACCTAAAGCATCTATTATGTAGTAGTAACTCTTTAACTTCTTTGCCAACTCTGCCAATTTCTATCAAATATTTGAGCTGTGATAATAATGCTTTAACTTTTTTGCCAACTTTACCTAATCTGGTTTATTTAGTTTGTAGTTATAACAATTTTGACTCTTTACCTGGTTTGTCTAGTAGTTTAATGTCATTAGATTGTGGTTTTAACCAGTTAACTTCTTTGCCAACTTTGCCTAATCTGGTTTCTTTAGCTTGTTATTCCAATCAGTTGACCTCCCTATCTGTTTTGTCTAGTAGTTTAACTTCATTAGATTGTGCTCTTAACCAGTTAACGTCTTTACCAAATTTACCAAGTAGTTTAACTTCATTGAATTGTGGTTCTAACCAGTTAACGTTTTTACCTAATTTACCAAGTAGTTTAACTTCATTATATTGTGGTACAAATCTTAAATTGACTTGTTTACCAAATTTACCGAACAACTTAATGAGTTTTGGTTATAGTCGTACAGGCATCAAATGTCTTCCAAACTATAATCCAATATTTACATTTGCCAGTACAAACTTACCTCTTTGTACAGGTACTTGTACTGCATACAGTCCTTATGTAAATATTCCCGACAGCAATTTTGGCAAATACTTAATTAGTCAAATCCCTAGTTGTTTGTATAAAGATTCTACTAATAAATACTGGATGGATACTACTTGTAGTGGGGTATTGAATACTCAAATATTATACCCTTTAGGAGATTCAATTAACAATTTATCAGGACTAAGTTATTTTAAAAATCTTTCTACTCTAAATTGCAGCAATAATCTATTAATAAGTTTGCCTTCTTTACCTCAATCATTAACTTCATTAAATTGTGATAATAATCTATTAATAAGTTTGCCTTTTTTACCTCAATCATTAACTTCATTATATTGTGCATATAATCAATTAAATAGTTTACCAGCAATACCTGTTTCGGTTACAACTTTAGCATGCGATTTTAATTACCTGACTTCATTTCCTACTTTGCCAAATTCATTAGTAAAGCTTAGTTGTATGCATAACGTATTTACATCACTACCTAATTTACCAGATTCTTTAATTAGTTTTATTTGTGACGCTAATCAAATTTCAAACTTACCTACATTGCCAAATACGTTATCTTATTTTACATGTAACGCCAATCAAATTTCAAATTTGCCTACATTGCCAAATACGTTAACTTATTTTACATGTAATGCTAATCAAATTTCAAACATGCCTGCATTGCCAAAAATATTAACTAATTTAGATTGTAGTGCAAACCAACTACAATCATTACCATCTTTACCTGATTCATTAAAAGAATTATTATGTTATGGAAATAATAATTTGCATTGCCTTCCTAAACTACCTAGTAAGTTAAATAGTTTATATATTGACAGTGCTAATATACTTTGCATTCCTAATTTTGTTTCAGGGTTAAAAATTATTGATAGTTTTGGAAATACTATAAATACTCCTATTTGTAACCCAACCAATAATGCTAACCAATGTCAGGCTTTTCCTGTTGTTTATGGAAAAGTATTTACCGATAATAACAGCAACGGAATAAAAGACAATAACGAAACTTATCGTCCTTATGTTCAGCTAAATGCAAGTAGTGGTACTAGTGTTGTAACCAATACTAATGGGGAGTATACTCTGTCGCTTAACGATACAGGAACTTATACCTTAACAACCGTTGTGCCTGCTGGTTTTAAGGCAGTGCCTGCCAGTAATACTTTTACGTTTAACAACAATGTAGCTAACCTAACCCTACCAGATATTGCTTTGCAACCAATTAATACTCAGGATAGTCTTTCGGTATTCATTATGCCATTGTCTTGGGCAAAACCAGGTCAGGAATTACTGTATGGTATTTCATACGAGAACGTAGGTTCCGTTTATGCTAGCGATACAGTAAAGATTGTGTACGATACAGCTCATTTAATCTATGATAGTTGTAGTATGCCAATTATAAGTCATTATGGCAATACTATCATAGCTACGAAAAGTGCATTGGATCCTGGATTTTTCAATTACTTCTTTGCTTATTTTACCATCAAGGCAACTGTCGTATTAGGGGATAGTATTTTTGCTACGGCTATTATTTCTTCTCCCAATACAACGGCTACTTATCCTACCTACCAATATGTAGTTTCCAGCTACGATCCAAACTTTAAAGATGCTACACCAGAACTTACACCTGTTCAAGTTGTAAATGGTACTTTTATAGACTATACCATACATTTTCAAAATACGGGTAATGATACGGCTTTCAATGTAGTACTGTCAGATACCCTAAGTGCTCTTTTACAAAGTAATATACTACAAGTAATGGCTACATCGCATCCTTGCAATATAACTTTGAAGGACAGTATTATTTACTTCGAATTTCTAAAGGTTAATCTTCCCGATAGCAACACTAATAAATTTGGAAGCAATGGCTTTGTACATTTCCGTTTGTTGCCAGTTGCTACAATTAAAACGGGTAGTACTATATTTAATAAAGCATCTATATATTTCGATTATAATAAGCCGGTAGTTACTAATAATGCTTCCACTTTTATCACTCCATTTGGTCTTCCGGTAATTATTAGTAATTATACCGTTAACGTATTGCCGGCTACAGAAGGAGTAAAGCTGAATGCTATAGAAAATAGCTGGAGTACATCTTCTGAAGTTAATACAAATTATTATAATATTCAAAGAAGTATGGATGGTATTCATTTCTATACAATTGGATTACTGACAGCAAAGGGGGTAGGAAACTATCATTATATTGATTCGGTACAATCAAACTTTACCCATTCGGTAACCCTATTTTATCGTTTGCAAATGGTAGATAATAATGGACAATTAAGCTATAGTGAAACTAAGCAAGTAACTATAAAACCCGTTAACAATAAAATAATTATTTACCCTAATCCAGCAAAGAACTTTATCATGGTAAAGGGTATTCATGTTTCGGAAATAAATGTACTGGATAATTTAGGCAGAACAGTGCAAAGCGTAAAAGGATTGAATATAATAGCTTCAGAAAACAAAATAAATATGAATGTTGCAGATGGTATCTATATGTTGCAGGTAATACACAATGATGGTACAATTACAAATGAAAAATTAATAATTAAGCAATAGAGCAATTATTAATTCGTAACTTAAATAAAATGAATATGAAAATATTATATAAACTACTACTGATATGGGTAATCATTTTTTTGATGGTAGCCTGTACCAAAACTATTAGCAATGAAGGGCAGAATAATGTAGTGACAGAAAAACTGGATAGCGTTCAAATAAACGAGCCTGTACTATTGTCGTTTGATAATGGTAACAGTGCTACAGCAGTCAGCTGGATCGTAACACCGAATGATAGTTTTACAATTGCTAAAGCTGGGGCCTATGCTACCTTTTATTTTGGTGCAGCTGGTACTTATAATATTGTAGCAATGGCCAATAATAAACAAGCTACTTACCAGGTAAAAGTGATTAATAAATTATACAACAACGTTGCTACGGGCTTTGCTGTTACTGCTACAAAAGTAATAGGCGTGTTACCAAACGAAGTAATACAATTCAATATTCAAAATGCAAGCTCCAATGTTCAGTGGACAACCATTGGTACCCAAGGATTGATGAGTATTGCTTCCAATACATTGTCGGCCGCAATTAGTTTTAGAACTGGTAGTACAGGAACTGTAATAGCTTCGGATAGTGTACATTCTCAGAGCAGAACAATCTGGTTGAGCGATACAAACAATAATACTGCGATGGTAGCAGTTCCCTTTATCTTTAGTGATAAAATAAATATTACGCCTTCCGTTATTACCGATACTTCGGGCAACAAAACCTTGCTGCTATCTGCTAAAACTACTTATAAATATCAAAGCTCAACCGATCAGATAATAAATCTTTCTACTATATATAAAGGGACCTGTTTATTGAATTACGGAGGCGTAACAATGGCCGCAGTTCCACAGTCAAATGTAACAACGGCTAATTGTGTAAATAGTTTTTCAGGGTTGGCAGCAGGTACGTATCCATTAACAGTAGAATATTCGAATCTGACATTTACAGGAAGTATTACAGTAACCACTTCAGGAGTATTTACGTTTAATTGGTTACCCAATAGTTATGTTTCTATATATCCCCTAACGGTTCAATAATAAACTTGACAGAAGACCTAAACATATTATTGCAAGGCTGTATAAAATACGACAGACTAAGCCAGGAAAAATTGTACCGACAATTTTATCCTGCGCTGTTTGTTTTATGCAATAAGTTCTTTGATGATGAGCAGGATATTATTACTGCCCTGAATAATGGTATGATGAAAGTATTTAATAACATTGAAAAATATGAACCTAAAAAAGGGGACTTAAGTGGATGGATTTATGTTATTGTTCGCAATGCTGCCATATCTCATGTAAGGGAAAAGAATAAACAGATGGTCACTCAGGAAATTACTGCCGAACTGCAAATAGAGAGTAGTATAAATCCTTTTAAAGATGCAACGAACGAAACGGTAATTAGTTTTTTAAATACCCTTACTACTACCACCAGGGCAGTATTTAATTTGTTTTATATAGAAGGGTTTCTAATTAAAGAAATTGCTGTTAATCTCGATATGAAAGAGGGTACCGTAAAATGGCATTTAAATGAAGGAAGGAACAAACTGAAAATAACTTTTAATAATAACGTAAACAGCAAAGTTTATGCTAGATAATTTTGATAACATCAACGGAAAATCCGGAGAAGATACTACTCCGTTTATTCCCTTCGAAACTGCATGGGCAAGCATACAGCCCGAGTTGGATAAGGAAGCTGAAAGAAGAAAGAAAAAGAAAAGAAGATTTGTTATTTTCTGGTTTCTTTTTGCTGCACTGCTTTTGAGTAGCGGTGCTTTCTTGTTTAATATATCTACCAGAAATCATTTGTTTATTGCAAATGTTGCAAATCTTCATACCAATAGATTACCTAATTATAGTGTAAATAATGGTAATAATAAAATAGTTGTAAAAGAATCAAATAATAGTATAGAAACTAACGATAAATCAATAATTACTGATTCCAATAAAGATGCTATTGTTAGTTCTGATGAAAATAAAATTGACCTCAATACAGCCAATGTTAATACTTATAATAAGCAAATTGTAAAGGGGGTAAATAAAAATGAAAAGATTGTTGCTGTTGCTAATAAAACTAGCCTACATCAAAAGGCAGATAATAATACAACCACAAATGAGGATAAAAAGACTAATAAATTTACAATTAATACTGCAAAGAAAAAGTTGAATAACAATCATTTTGATATAGCCGATGTAGATAATAATGAATTAAATGTAAAAGTTGCTAAGGCTATAAATAGTCATGATAAAATGACTCTAATAGTTAATGCAAATAACAAGATAGATACAACTATTACTCAAACATTGTCTGTTAAAACAAGTGTAGTTGTAAGTAATAATACTGATACAAATAGTTTGGCAATGACTACAAAGTTTAATGATATTGCTACTAAAAAGGTTGATTCTACTAAAAAAGTACTTGCCAGAACAAAGAAAGATTCAAAGGATATAAATGCATTGAAAAATAAAACAATTAGTTACGGTATACAGTTTAATATGCCATTTGGTCAGGGAGTAAATAGGAAGGATATAAATGCTGAAGAAAAACCGTTATATATATTAATACCACAGTTATGGGTAGCAAAACAATTTGGACAAAAACATAGTATATCCTTACATATAAATCCTTATGCACAATATTTTTTAAACAATAAAGCAGTACTGGATTCTAGTCATTACAGCATTACTTTAAATCAGGGATTAAAGATTAATAGTGGTCCCGAAGTTATTAACTACACAGAACAGAATGCTATGAATAAACTGATAACATTTGACTTGAGTTTGTTGTACGAGTATCAATTGTCTACTAAATTTAAAATTGGAATAGGACTCAGCAATTGTTGGAAGCTAGGTGCTATAATGCAGCATAAAGTAATAGAAAATAATACGACAATTACAACCGATAAACTATATGGGGTAGATAAAAATAGTACTCAATGGGCTACCATTAATACATGCTATTTGATGGGTAAATTAGAAGCGCTATATCAATTGAAAAAAATGGCAGTAGGGTTTAATTTTAGCATCCCAATCAACGAAATGTTTAATAAGAAGATGCAAAATTTACCTGTTACAAATAATAATTTATTCTTACGCTACACAATTAAATAAACTTATTAATTGTTTAATCTCTCCTTATTACTTTTATGCTATTTGTTAACAAAAGTCGAATAACTTTTACATCCTGTTAATTTGATTCTCCTATTTTCGCACTGTATTTGGTTTTCATTCTAGGATGGAATTAAAAGGGAAATCCGGTGCAAATCCGGTGCTATCCCCGTAGCTGTAAGTTGTAGTAGAAAAGAGCGGTAAGTTCGTTGAATGTATTTTTCACGATTCACTCCTCCCGATTCACAATTAATGAAGTATACCACTTTCTATGTTAGTGAGAGCAACATAGATGGGAAGGTTTCATTAGTAACTCGGTTTTTAAATGCTGAGTAAACAACAAGCCAGAAGACCTGCCTGATACAAAGGTTCATTCACGGCTTTCGGGTTGAAAGGCAAGGATGTTGTAAATACTACTGCAGGAGTATTTATGCTGTTCTATAGTTTTCTTTTTCCGCAAGCTCATTGTTAACTATTAAATTTTGTACAATGAGTAAAAAAATTAAATCACTCATCATCGCCTCGCTTGCCTGTACCGTATTACAGGCACAAACCGATACCACCGCTAAGGTATTGGACGAAGTAGTAATTACTGCCAATAAGTTTGAGCAGAAACAAAGTACTACCGGTAAAGTTATCTCTGTAATTAACAAGGCTGAATTAGAAAAAAGTCAGGGTAAAACCCTCGGACAAGTGCTAAACGATCAAGTTGGGTTAGTCGTAAATAATGCATTGAATACGGCTGGTTCTGTTCAACGTGTATATACTCGAGGTGCCGGAAGTGGCATGACCCTTATATTGATAGATGGTGTTCCTGCGTATGACCCATCTGATATTGACAATAACTTTGATTTGAATTTTATACCATTGTCAAGTGTAGAAAGAATAGAAATTTGTAAAGGTGCTCAATCTACCTTATACGGTAGCGATGCAATAGGGGGCGTGATTAATATTATTACTTCTAAGAATAATGTGAATAAAAAAATTAATACAGATATTGCCCTTAGTGCAGGTAGTTTTGGAACTACAAAATCGAGCATCAACTTTTATGGTAAGGTAAATAAATTTAGTTACGATCTTTCGGCTTCCGATTTCAGAACCGATGGTTTTTCTTCGGCTTATGATAGCTCAGGAAAGAAAAATTACGATAATGATGGATGTAAGTTGGGCTCGGTAAATGCTAGTCTTAAATATCAGGTAAATAATCAACTAAGTTTTAAAGCTTTTGGAAGACTTAGTTCTTATAAAGCAGATATTGATTATGGTGCTTTCACCGATAATGCTGATAAAATTAATAATCAGACTAAAGTAGCTGGTGTTTCTTTTACGGTAAAGAAAGATAACCTACAGGAGAATGGCTATTATCAATATACAACTACCACAAGGCATTACGATTTACTTCCTGGAGGAACAAATGATTATCATTCCATCAATCAGGTTGCAGAATACTATGCCAGCTTTAAGTTAGTTAAGCATTTATATATGCTTTCTGGTGGAGAGTTTAGATATAGTTCTATGAATAGCTTATACCACGACCCTACCTATGGGGATAGCCCTTTTAATGATACTGCTTTCAGACAGTATTCTGTATATTCTTCATTGATGTACAAGAGCAATAAATTAAATGTGGAATTGGGTGGTAGATATAACAATCATTCCCGTTATGGTAATAACTATACCTACACTTTTAACCCTTCTTATAAAATAAATAATTCATTCAGAGTTTTTGGTAGCATTGCTACTGCTTTTAAAGCACCTAGTTTATATCAGTTGTTCGATCAATGGTCGGGCAATAAAGATCTTAAACCAGAGAAAAGTATTACTTATGAATTAGGTGTTCAACATACCATTGCCTACTTCCAGCAAAGACTCGTATTGTTTTATAGAAATATAGATGATGGTATAGATTATAACTATGGCACTTATGCATATTTTAACTATAATACACAAAAAGTGAATGGATTGGAATATGAAGTGAACTATCATCCAACAGAATTCCTCTCAATAACTGCTAATTATACATTCCTTTCTCCTAAAGAAAATAAACTAAGTAGCATTACCTCATTGGATACTTCATACGATTATTCATTAAAGATACCTAAACATAGCTTTAATCTCACAGCAGGGTTTACTATAAATAATCATCTTTATTTCAGAATGGGAACCAAGTATGTTTCTACTCGTTACGACTTTGGAGGGTATAAGTTGAATGAATATATGTTGGTGAATGCTTATGCTGAATATAAGTTCAACAACAAAATAAAACTGTTTGCAGATTTTCAGAACATTGGCAATGTTCAGTTCTTTGAAACAAGAGGTTACAACTCTATCCCTAGATATTTTATGGGAGGAGTGTTACTGAAGTTTTAAATAGACTAGTTCTAGTTCCTCTATCTGTATGAATATAAAACGCCTGAAGTATTCAAAACTTCAGGCGTTTTATGTATTGGTTCTATATACTAATTCATAATTATGGTGATAGCCTGTTTATTCTCCAGGAAGTATTTTCTAAACTATAAACCACTCTATCGTGCAGTCTGCTGCTTCGTCCTTGCCAGAATTCAATTTTATCAGGAACAACTCTAAAACCACCCCAATGTGCTGGTCTTGGAACTTTATCGCCAAACTCTTGTGTATATTTTGCTACACTTGCATCTAGTTCTTCTCTGTTTGAAAGAATACTACTTTGATTGCTGGCCCATGCACCTATTCTGCTACCTATAGGTCTGGAATAAAAGTACTCATCATTGTATGTATTTTCCAGCTTTTCAATACTGCCTTCAATTCTAACCTGTCTTTCCAGTTCTTTCCAGAAGAATAATAAACTTACAAAAGGGTTAGCCAATATTTCACCCCCTTTTCTACTATTATAATTAGTGAAAAACACAAATCCGTTTTCATCATAACCTTTCAACAACATAATTCTGGAGGAGGGTCTACCTTCTTTTGAGGCAGTAGATAAGGTCATTGCATTTACTTCATCAAGATTACTTTCTATAGCTTCTTTCCACCATATACCAAACTGGTTGTAAGGGTTAATGGAAACTTCATTTTCCGATAATGATTTTAGTTTGTAGTCCTTGCGTATATCTGCTATCTCCCTATTCATAAAACTTTTTTTGATTAACGAATTAATGAATTAGCTAATTTGTATTATTCTATCTTCTGTCTCCTAACTCCTATTTCCTTGTATTGATTTTCAAATTTGTATTCTGTATTCAATTCTTAAATCAACTAATTTGCTAATTGGTATTATTTCAGTCTCTTTAGCTTCACCATTTCAATTCTCTTATCGGTAACATTAATAATGTCGAATCTATAATTTCCAATAAAAATAGTTTCCTTTGGTTGAGGAATACTTTCATGTTCCTGTATAATGTAGCCACTTAAAGTTTCGGATTCACTTTCTGGAAACTCCAGAGAATATTTCTCATTCAGGAAGTCCAACTCTAGTCTACCACTGAAGATGTATTCGTTTTCAGTTACCTGTTTTTCTACAAACTCTTCAGTATCATATTCATCATGAATTTCTCCGAATATCTCTTCCAGTACATCTTCCATAGTCACTATACCCGATGTGCCACCAAATTCATCTACCACCCAGGCAATGCTCTTTCTTTCTTTTGAAAATTTATTAATAAGGTCTGCAGCACTCATTGTTTCTGGAACAATAGGTATAGGTAACAAAATGTCTTTGATTGTAGCAGGCTTTTTAAATAAATCCAGCTGATGCACATAGCCTTGAATTTCATCGATATTATCCTGATAAATAATTAGCTTACTTAACTTAGTGTTGCTAAAGTGTTCAGTTAATTGTGCAACAGTTGCGCTAATATCAATAGCTTCAATCTCTGTTCTAGGAACAAGACATTGTCTGATTTTTACATTAGGTAAACTTAATGCGTTTTCAAACAATTCCTTATTCAAATCAGGATTACTTTCTTCTTCATCCTTTGTTTGTTTGTAAAAATGTTCCAGATCTACTAAACTGAAAGGTTCAGCAGTTTTACGGATATTAATATTAAACATATACTTTAATATCCATTGAGATACAGATACAAAGAAATTTGTGAAAGGAGTAAATAGCTTGTGAAAAATATTAGCTATTGGAGCAAAAACGGATAAGAGGATATCATTCTTAGCTTTAAATATTGCTTTAGGTATAAACTCTCCAAAAACCAGCACTATCACTGCAGAGAGAAAGGTGTCAAATACCAGTCTTACATAATCACTTTTAATATGGAGTTTTTGATATAAAGGATTCCATATGGCATGATTAATCATTTCGGTAAAAAGAAGACCATATATTACCAAGAATATATTGAGCCCTACCAGACAACTTCCGATGAATTTTGCTGGCTCATGCATAAACTTGCTTAGTAAGATACCGCTAAGTCTACCTTGTTTTTTCTTTAGCTCAATGCTGAGCCTGTTTGCGCTGATGAAGGCAATTTCATATCCTGCAAAGAACCCTATAAACACCAGGGTAATAAAAATCCAGAAAAGAGAATATAAATCGATCATATCACGAAAATAGGTATTCGAAACAAATTATGAAAAATTAAACAGTAATTATTAATACGATTTTAGATTATATGTAACCTTTTTAAATAAGAAAAGGGTCATAAAGACCCTTTCTTAAGTATTTATTATCCTTTGTACTCAATTATCAAATTAGCTTATTATCAAATTGTTACTTTAGTATTTAATTAATTTCCCAAACTTCTTTTCCTCTCAACAGCTTATCCAAATCACCTTTACCTTTTGATGCAATGATGTCTTCCAATTGAATTTGCATCATTTCTTCGTAGCAAGGTCTTTCAGTTTGATAGAATACCCCAAATGGTCGAGGCATGTGGCCTCCTATTCTAGGATCGTCAAACATTCTAGTTAGAATTTGTGCTTTATAGAAGTCAGCTTCATCATGAACCCATAAGTCATCTGCAGAGTAATTTTCACCAAGCTCTACTACTACAGGTTTAAAGCCATCCAGTTTTATACCTTTATTCTGAGCGGCACCAAAAATCAATGGTTTACCTTGTTCCATAAATAAAGCTTCCTCCGGTTTTGAGCCTTTCTCTGTAAATATTTCAAAAGCACCATCATTAAATATATTGCAGTTTTGATAGATTTCAGTAAATGAAGTTCCTTTATGAGCATGCGCCCTTCCTAATACATATTGAAGATGTTTAGGATCTCTATCCATACTTCTTGCAACAAAAGATGCATCAGCGCCTAAAGCCAGAGCAGCAGGATTAAATGGATGATCGATACTTCCAAAAGGAGTAGACTTAGTTACTTTGTTTACTTCCGAAGTGGGAGAGTATTGACCTTTTGTAAGTCCATATATCTGGTTGTTGAAAACCAGCATGTTCACATCAAAGTTTCTACGTAATAAATGAATGGTATGGTTTCCGCCAATGCTCATACTGTCACCGTCACCACTTACAATCCATACGCTAAGGTCTGGTCTTGCAGCTTTAAGTCCACTGGCAATAGCAGTAGCTCTACCATGAATAGAATGCATTCCATATACATTCATGTAATAGGGAAAACGGCTGCTACAACCAATACCGGAAATAATTACAAAATTCTCTTTTGGTATTCCTAGTGTTGGCATCACTTTCTGAACCTGAGCAAGTATTGAATAATCTCCACAACCTGGACACCATCTTACTTCCTGATCGTTAGAAAAGTCTTTAGCCGTTAAGGCTGGCATTACATCGTTGATAGTTGACATGTTTATTTTAGTTATAAGTATTTCAAATGGCTACAAAAATATCGATAATGGTTTCAATAAAAAACTGCTTTTCGTCATGTTTTTAAAGAAAATGCTATTTTACCATCGTCCCAATGTTCATTCCTTCTATTACTTTTAAGAGGTTTCCTTGTTTATTCATATCAAAAACAATGATTGGGAGCTTATTTTCCATACAAAGTGTAAAGGCAGTCATGTCCATCACCTTTAGTCTTTTATCCAGGCATTCCTGATAGGATAATTGTTCAAATTTAGTAGCAGTAGGATCTTTTTCTGGGTCGGCAGTGTAAATTCCGTCTACTCTGGTACCCTTCAGAATAACATCTGCCTTCATTTCAATAGCTCTTAAAGAACCGGCAGTATCAGTAGTAAAGTATGGATTACCAGTACCTGCGCCAAAAATTACCACACGACCTTTCTCCAGGTGTCTCATAGCTTTTCTACGGATATAAGGTTCTGCAACCTGCTCCATGTTAATAGCACTTTGCAAACGGGTATATACGCCTATTTTCTCCAGCATTGCCTGCATTGCCATACCATTAATTACGGTAGCAAGCATGCCCATATAATCTCCGTGAGCTCTTTCTATTCCACTATCGGCCTCGTTCATACCTCTGTATATATTGCCACCACCTATAACTACGGCAACTTGAACACCAAGTTCAATTACAGACTTAATATCCTGTGCATATTGCTCTATTATTTTCGGGCTAAAAGGTTCATTATGTCCATCAGTTCCTAAAAGGGCTTCTCCGGAAAGTTTAAGTAAAACGCGTTTATACATTGGTAACATACTAAAAGTATTTTGGGGCGCAAGATAACTTTTTGCATGGAAACTTAACACAAAATTCATTTTACTGTTCAACTTAATCCTTAAGTTGAATTTATTAATTAAATGTAATGATCGACATTCTAATGCGACTAACGATTTAATCCATGGCGTGGAATACATTATTCTGATATTTATTGGATATTAATCTATATGAAATAAGTTTGCCCCAAATGCCGGTACAGAAAATTACTATTGATCAGTTTGCTACTATGCCAAGGAATAACTTTCTTTTGCTGGATGTACGAAGCCCTTCCGAATATGACCATGCCCATATTCCTGGCGCTTTTAATCTGTTCTTGTTTTCTAATGAAGAAAGAAAAGTGGTGGGTACTTCTTATAAACAGGAATCCCGCGAGAATGCGATTAAAATAGGGCTTACTTATTTTGGTCCAAAGATGCTGGCAATGATAGAGGAGGTAGAGAAACTGATAGCTGCAGATAAATACCTTAAAACACTTAAGGATAATAAGAATGTACCAATAGTTGTGCACTGCTGGCGTGGAGGAATGAGAAGTGCTGCTGTGGCATGGTTATTAGATTTATACGGATATAATGTACATACCATTATTGGTGGTTATAAAGCTTATAGAAATCTGGTGATTAATCAGTTTGAATTTAGCTACAATTTTAGAGTAATAGGAGGCTATACCGGTAGTGGTAAGACCCATATTTTACAATTACTATCTCAGAAAGGCGAGATCATAATTGATTTTGAAGACCTTGCAAAACATAAAGGTTCAGCCTTTGGTACAGTGGAAGGAGTGGTGCAACCTTCCCCCGAAATGTTCGAGAATCTGCTGGCCGAAGAATTGATGAAGTATAAAGATAAAACTATTTGGGTAGAAGATGAAAGTCAGCGTATAGGCGATATAAATATGCCACTTAAACTATATTTAACTAAGCAGCAATCATCCATTTATTTTCTGGATATACCGTTCGATGAAAGATTAGACTACATAGTAGAAGGGTATGGTAAAATATCAAAAGATAAACTGGTAAACAGTATCATTCGAATTAAAAAAAGGTTGGGAGGTTTAGAGACTAAAACTGCTATCAACTGTCTGTTGGAAGATGATATAAAAGGTTGTTTTGCAATCCTCTTAAAATATTATGATAAACATTATCTGAAAGGATTGTATAGCAGAGAGAATATCAAAACATTATTAAAAACTATACCCTGCAATAAAGTGGATGCAAAGGAAAATACAAATGCAATTTTAGCTAACCTTTATTAATAATTGTATTCCATCTCCTAACTCCGGTCTCCAAAAAATTAAACATTAAAACATGACTAACAACGAAATTAAACTTACTCAATATTCTCATGGTGCAGGTTGTGGTTGCAAGATATCTCCTAAAGTATTAGATCAGATTCTTTCGTCCAGTTTAGCTATGCCAGACAATGATAAACTGATAGTAGGTAACCATAGTAAAGATGATGCGGCTGTGTACGATTTAGGCAATGGTACAGCCCTAATTTCCACCACCGATTTTTTTATGCCTATTGTTGATGATCCTTTTAATTTTGGACGTATAGCTAGCTCAAATGCTATAAGCGATGTGTATGCTATGGGGGGTAAACCAATACTGGCAATTGCTATACTGGGTTGGCCTATCAATATGTTACCTCTTGAAGTTGCACAGAAAGTAATCGAGGGAAGTAGAAGTGTATGTATGGAAGCCGGTATACCATTGGCTGGCGGACATAGCATAGATTCTCCCGAGCCTATATTCGGCCTCGCAGTAAATGGGTTGGTGGATATTAAAAATATTAAACAGAATAATACAGCCAGAGTAGGGGATGTACTATTTATTACCAAGAAAATAGGCGTAGGAATTCTTACAACAGCCGAGAAGAAAGGCATCCTAAAAGAAGAACATAAACAGTTGGCTTCTTTACAGATGATGCGGCTAAACAAGATAGGTGAACTATTAGGTAATATGCCCGAGGTGCATGCCATGACCGATGTAACCGGTTTTGGGTTATTAGGTCACCTTACAGAGATGGCAGAAGGTAGCAACGTAACTGCAACAATTCATTTAGATAAAGTGCCTTTGATTACTCCAGATTTGCAATACTATATTAATCATAAATCTATACCAGGAGGTACTAGCAGGAATTGGGATAGCTATGGACATAAAATAACATTTAGAGAAGGAATTAATCAGGATAATGCAAAAGCAATTTTAGCCGATCCGCAAACAAGTGGTGGGTTATTAATAGCTGTTCATCCTTCAGCTGCAGATACAGTAAAACAATTATTGAAAGTTCAGGGTTTATATGCTGAAGAAATTGGGGTGATGAAGAAACTTCAACATGAATTGATAGAGGTGATTTAATGGAAGAATGAGACTCTTCGGAAAAGAACGCATGCTATTTTGTGAATAGTTTACATTAAAAAAGAAATAAGTTCTTTGATGACTTATATTTGTGATTCAAATAAAACTTATGCAAACATTATTAGTAGAGATTGAATCGCCAGCTAAAGCGAAAGAACTAACTTCTATACTTTCTTCTATGAACTTTGTTAAAAAAGTATCTACTATTAATAAACGAACCCAATTAATAGAAGCATTACAGGAACACGAAACTATTAAATCGGCAATAGTTAAAAGTAAAAATAAAGCTATTGCAAAATACTTGTAATGAAAGTAAATCAACGAGATATTGTAGTACTTAATTTTGAACTTCCAAATGGTAGTTATAAAACACATCCTGCGTTAGTAATTTCAAATCAAAATGTATTAGAAGCTGAAGATATTTTTTATGCTGTTATGATTTCTACAAAAGAATATAACGATGAATTTACTTTTGAACTTACTAATTCAATGCTTACAAAACCACTTTCAAAAACATCTTTTGTAAAATGTCAATTGATACAGTCTTATACTACCAACGAGGGAATATCTAAAATATGTACTGTAAAACCTTCTTCTTTTGAAAAAATAAGACAAACTATTTTTGATACGGTTTTTTAATATATTAAAAAATAGAGATGGAAGAAAACAAATTTAAAAATGGAACAAATTCAAAATAAATAAATACTAAAGGTTTAAAAACTAAATCTTATTTATATGAGCCTGCGGATTTTTCTGCGGGCTCTTTTTATTTGGTTTGGGTAGATTACAAATATTGGGATTGGTTTAGGCCAAAGAGTCAATTTTCCTGTTGTTTTGCTTAATGATAAATTTATTGCTGGGGAAATGAGACTCTTCCGAGAAGAAATTTGTGTGAATTGCGGAGCGAGGTATTTTCAGTAAAAGGTTATGGTGGTTAAAGGTTTGGGTGGTTATTTGCAAATCTAAGATTTGCTATCTCCATGACGTAGTCGGAGACTACGCCAAACTGCAACATGCTAACACTACGACCAACTGAGAGGATAAAGAGGTTTAGCTTCTTTGTCCTCTTTTTTTATTTTTGGAAACATTCTTATTATTTTGATTAACCAGGAATCAAAATAATATTTTTAAGGTGTTGATAATGCTTAGTCTCTAACACCACTCCTACTTCTTTTTCTGGAAATAACTTTATAAATTGAATCAGAACAATTTTAATTTTAGGCAATTCTACTTTTACTACACTAAAAACAATTTCAGGGTCAACGCCTCTATAATCGTGCGCTAAAACATTTCTCATATCTGTAATGTTTTGCCACTGTAAAGCTGGCTGTGTTAGCAATAATTGGGGGTCAGTCTTTTTTACTTCTTCGCCAATAGCAATTAGTAAGGTTATAGTAGCATTAAAGTACAACTGTTCTTCAGCCTCAAAGAACTGTACAGGTGTATTGAATTTCTTTGCATAATGCATTGCTTTTTCAGCTGCTGATAAAGCTGAAACAAGGTACAGTATATTTTTGTAGTTATACATATATCAACTCGTTTTTTGCTTTTAACCATATTACTTCATTGATATATTTTTTATTAACCAAGTCAATTTTTAGTTTAGTTATTTTTGCGAGGTCTCGTTGTAAACCTAAATAACTGTGTAGATCTAAAAAAGTATCTGGCAGCGCTTCATATAGCACATCTAAATCACTGTTAGGGGTTTGATCCCCACGACTATAAGAACCAAAAACGCCGAGGGAAAGCAGTGGGTATTTTGCTTTTAGCGTTGGTAAATTCTCCTGTAGTATTTGAATAACAGTATTCATTGAATTAATTTATGAATTGTAAAGATACAACAACAGAGAGAACACAAATTTGAAAACTTGAAAATGGATTTTATACAGAGAGAGGACAGAGAGGTTTAGCTTCTTTGTCCTCTCTCTTTTATTTTAAAAAAAGCCGCGAAATTACCCTTTAATTACCCAAACTAATTATTTATTAAATGCAACAAGCTATTGGGCTTAGTGTACTTTTGTGCTTGGAAAGGGATGGCTGAGAAGTTAGTTTTAGAATAAACACTCCACAACGTAACAACATCTCCTGGTAAAATTAAACCGTCTATGGTTAGAAGAAAATAAAAACCAACTAAAGGAATTGAGCTTTCGTTCTCCTTTAGTTGCTATTGGGCTGGAAAAAGTAAAAGCCAACATTCGAGAAGATGCATTGTAAAGATGGTGCAAGAAATTTTCTGAATTGTAGTATGATTTTGACAGGTTTAATTAGTTTCTCTTCGTAATTCTCCTATTGACATTTGTAATTCGACAAGCTTCGTAGCTAATGAAAGATGCAGATTGCTTAACTACCTTGAAAGTTTCTGTAACTGTATTGAAAGTAAGAGCGCGGGCATGTGAGGAAGGTTTAACTATGTTGTTGGGAAGAAGGCGGTGATATGCGGAAAGCGTAACTTTATGTGTAGACGACCTAACTAAAGGTGCTAAATGCCTTCCTTTATTGTAGAACCCTTAGCGGTGAGACACAGAAAGGAGTAAGTTGATGCAAGGAGGTTCGCGCTTAATGTTTAGTGCTCTGCTTTTACTTAGAGGAGATTGACATTTATTGTTAGACTGGTCTATTTGACTGTCAGACCATACTATTAAAGAGGTAAGAGGTGATAATAAATGTATTACCATTACAACTTATTGAGCATTATACTACAATCTACATTTTCTGAATGCGTTTAAACAACTATTTATTAACGAGCATAAAAAAATAAATACTATGCCAGTTATAAAAATGAAAATTCCTGTACGATTAGATGAAGTGATAACTTTTGGATCATTTGTTTTAGCTTCTTATGCAACGAGTTTGAGTGATTTTACCGACTATTCTTCAGAATACACAGCGGCTTATGGAACGACTGTGGATACTGAACTGAAACTGGTAGCGGGATTGATTGTGCCAAAACAATTAAACTCCGAACTAAAAGTAATTACTCAAAGAATTTATTTAAATCAAGCGACTGTTGCTACCAGTATTAATTTGCTGGAAGGATATATAAACAGAGCAGTTGGGCTGACTATTGCCGCTAAAGATTTTGGTGTTAAAGCTGTTAGAAATTCTAACAGAAGTGGAGATATTGAAGGCTTGTGCACTGCACTGGACAGCTTGAATAAAAATGTAAAAGTGCCTGCTAATTTAGCTGCACTTATTGCAAAGGGGTATTCTGCAGCAAAAGAAACTGCTTTTGAAACACTTATCAGTTCATTGAAGGGCGATAATACTGCACAGAATGCTAAGATTAACCAACGTGAAGTTCTGGTAAAAAACAATCATGTAGCCGTAAATAATATATGGGCTAAGATTAATGACCTTTGTGATGCAGGTAAGAGAATCTATTCTACCGGTGCTGATGAAAGCAAGCAACAGTTTACGATTAGTACCATTAAAAAAAGGATGCGTAATGATGCTAAAAAAACCAGTATCACTGGTGTTACCATTGAGCCAAAGGCAAGAATAGAATTTAAACCTCTTACTGTAGGACGTAAAAGAGTAGTAACAACTGATGCGATAGGGGCATATGATTTGAAGGGTATAATGCCTGGTGAATACCTTGGAACTTTGATAGTGAAAGGCAAACCAAATGTGAATGCTGATGTGGTGATTGTGACTGGGGCGAGTGTGGTGGAGAATTTTGGTTCAATTAGATAATTAGCGGATTTGCGAATTAACGAATTAGCGGATTAATACAATTGAATGCGAGCTGTTCTGCGAGAGTAGGACAGCTTTTTTATGATTAGCTGATTGCGGATTAACTGATTAGCGAATTGAATACAAGCAGCTAATTAATACATTTACCAAAGAGGCACGGAGAATGTGTTTTCTAAGCGCTATACGCAATACAGAGCCGCACGGAGAACAGCTAAAGCTGTTTGAATACAGATACATTAGCCGAAAAAGAGGAACGGTATTATTAACAATGAGCAAATTATGGATTAACGAATTAGCGAATTGATTTCAAGACTCTACAACTACAAGACAAAGTAAGGCTAACTGTGAGAGCAAACTAAATTTATTAGCGACATAGTTTGGCTTAGTGATGATTGAAATTTGCTGTATAAACAAAATACAGAAATGGTGAATATTATAGACAATTTGAAGACTTTACAAGAAAGCATACCTGTTCAACAATCTGCGATAACAAAACTTGAAGCTGGAGAAATATTTATTGATAGTGGTCAATATATAAACCATTACAATCTATTTGTATCTAAGTATAATATTTATCCTCATACCATAAATCTGACTGAAATAAGTGGAGCTAAAGCTAATGAATGGTTTTTAAAACATTATTCCCATGCTATAAAAGAATATCACTTTAATATAATAGAAACAAAAAGATTGAAGGATCCTTGTTTGAGCGAGGTATTTTACTTTATAGAAAAAGATTTGATAGTAAATATACATGCCTCTGCCAACATAGTAAGATTTGTATTTAGAAATACTTCTGTTGATATTGTAAAAGATATATATACCAACTTAAGAAAACTTAAGAACCGTAGTAAGAAAAGTGACCCTAAAATTTCCTTATTGATTAATAGTTTTAATGGCATAGAAACAAAGAGTTTGAGACTTAAAAAACCTACGTTAAGTATTGAGGATAACTATAATGATGATTTTAAAGAGATACATACTATAATTCTGAAAAGACTAAAGCAGAAAAATGATAAAGGGTTGATATTGCTGCATGGTAAACCGGGTACTGGTAAAACATCTTACATACGCTATCTGATAAGTATGGTGAATAAGAAAGTAATTTTTCTACCTCCCAATATGGCTAGTGCCATTACCAACCCTGAACTGATAAAGATTCTTATAGATAACCCCAACTCGATATTTATAATTGAGGACGCTGAAAATATAGTAATAGATAGAGAGAAAAATGGACAATCTCCGGTATCTGCATTGCTGAATATATCGGATGGATTATTATCCGATTGTTTGAATATACAGATTATCTGTTCTTTTAATACAGATATTTCGCAGGTAGATAGCGCACTTATGAGAAAGGGAAGGATGATTGCTAAGTATGAGTTTAAAGAACTGGAAACTCATAAGGCACAGTCATTGTCGAACAAGCTTTTGTTTACAACTATTATTAGTAGACCAATGACACTGACGGAGATATATAACCAGGAAGAAATTAATTTTGTAGAGAAGAAGGAAAGGGTGGCTATTGGGTTTAGAAGGGAGACAGCATAATACAAATTGAAGTATGGAAAAATTATTTGAAAATATATCTGAAAGAAATAAACGGATGGACAAGGAAGCTGTTTTGAAAGCTCTAATTGTTTTGGATAAATGTTTTAGTGAATAGATTTTGGATATTAAAATCAAAATTTATTAACTATAATAAAAACAATAATGTCTATTGGGAATATAATTTATTAATGGCAATAAAGATATTCTACATTTGAAGCTAAATTATAATAAAATGGACGCAATGTATTTTTTTAATAAAGGAAATGAGAAAGGAAAGACAAATGATTTTATAGGTGCTATTAAAGATTATTCTACTGCAATAAAATTGACTTCTGGAATTAAAAATATGGATATTCCTGAAAAGTTAGAGGATGGGACAATTGTTCATACTCCTATTATAGAATTTTCAGAAGGTATGGGAGAGATTTATTTTAATAGAGGTATGGCATATATAATGGTTCAAAATTATAAATGTGCAATATCTGATTTTACACAAATAATAGAATTTCAACCTAACGATGCAGAAGCATACTTTAAAAGAGCAATTGCAAATTATTGTTTACAAAATGACGATGAGGTTAGAGAAGACATTGCAAAGGCTAATTCTATTGATTCAAAATATACAGTTGAATTACTTATGAGTATTTTTGAAGGATAAATTTTGATAAATATGAGAATACAAAATTATTTTACTGAGTTAAAATATCGTTTTGATACTATAAGAAAACATAGTTATGAAAACGATTTACTTCTTTCCAATAGATTTTCAGTTTTTGATTACATATGTGTAGATGAAAACAAACTTTCTGATATTCTTGTTGATTTATTAAACCCAATAGGGAAACATGGACAAAGAGATTTATTTCTAAATCTCTTTATTAAGATGATTGGGAAAAAGGACTTAATAACTAACTATCAACCAAAAGTATATAGGGAAGTTGGCACAAAATTTATAGAAAGAACACAAAGAAGAATGGACATCCTTATTAAATGGGAGGACTTTGGAATAATGATTGAAAACAAACCTTGGGCAAAGGACCAATTTGAACAGATATTGGATTATAAATTAAATCTTACAAAAAAATTCAAAGATAATTTTCTTATCATATATCTCTCAAATAATAAGATTGAACCTGATGTAAGTAGTATTTCAAAAGAAGAGCTAAGCAATTTGAAGAAAAAAAATCAATTTATTCAACTATCAATTCAATCAGAATTAAAATTCTGGGTAGAACAATCTTTTAAAGAGTGTCAATCAGATAAAATTAGATGGTTTTTAAAAGATTTTATAATATACATAGAAAACAACTTTAATAATTAAAATTATGAATGAAACTAGAAAAGCAATTATTGAATATGCAACACAGAATGAAAATAATTTGGAAATCTCATTTGAAACATACAAGTCATATCAAGATATTTGCCAAACAGTCGCTAAAACATTTCAAATAAAACTTAAAGAAAGAATTTCAAAGGAATTGTCTGATCCCTTTTGGATATTACCCGAAATTAAAGCTGATGTATATAAAGAAGAACTTACATTTTTAATTAAAAATAAAAATTGGACTGAAGCTACTCAATTTGGGCTTAAAGAATTCAATGATGTTGATAAAGCTTGTTTTGCTTTTCAAACAAACGATTTGAATAAATTAAACCTAGTGTCCATATTTAGAAAAAATTTTCCAAGTTCAAAGGCAAATGATCATTTTTGGTGGTTACATTTAGATGGATCACTCAATGGATGGCGTGAAAATTTTGAGGGGCTTAAAATGGTATTTAATTCTGAAGTATTTTTAGATAATGTAGTGAATATGATTAAAGAGATGGGGGTGTTAATTGATGAATATTTTAAAAAAGAGGCATTAACTATTGGCAATATAGAATAATTAGAAATTTTTATTAACAAAAAGTCTGGCTTATCAATTAAGTCGGGCTTTTTTTATGCTTTGTTGAAATAGTATTCATCGTGTCATAGTTTGGCTGAATGAGCTAATAGTTTTGTTTGCGTAATAGATACTTAAAAATAAATATGAAACAAATGAAAAATGAAATGAAGCAAATTGAGATTACTGATTTTAGTCTGGACTATGATGGGATGTATTTTATTTTATGGAAAGAAAAAAGACTTAGGGTGTATTTGCCTTTAGACATTATATTAAAGATGTTGGCAATAGAAGGTCATACAAACGAGGAAGTAGCATTTTTTAAAAAATCATGGGAACCAATACCTTTTAAAAAAGTAACCCTGGTATTTAAGGGATATGAAAAGAATGGTAAATTAACTTTATTAACCTCTGATTATTCGGAATGCTATTTTGATAAAAAGAGACTAACCCTTTTTGATGTTAAATTGAAATAAACTACAGGTTTGTATGTTTAATAAATACAATAATGTATAAAGTGTTTGAAATAATTCAGAAAAGTCCGGCTTGTTAAATAAGTCGGACTTTTTTATGCTTTATTGAAAAAGAATTCAGCATGTCATAGTTTGGCTGAGGGGGCTAATAGTTTTGTTTGCGAAATAGATATTTAATAATAAATATAAAACTCATGAATAAAGAGATGGAACAAATCAGCGCAAAGACTTTAATTGAAATAGTATTTGAATTGATAGAGCTGGAGCCGGATAGTAATAATTGGAATGAAGATGCGCAACAGGATAATTTGCCAAGATTAATAAGGCTGCAACAAATAGCAGTATTGTATAATCTTTTTATGAATGAACTTGGAGAAACAATCCCGTTTAATGAAAAAGTATTGACTATAATTAACGGTGGTTTTATTGCAAAAAGACCAAAGGAAAAGTATATGAATGCCTTTGAAGAAATGGAACAATACTTGCATAATAAAAACCATGAAAAGCAAACTGAATGGATGATAACGCACCTAAAACATAATTATGAAAAACTGATTGAATTTAGAGGACTTTTATTTAATGCACAACGATTTAATGAAGGGCTTATTGATGTCAGCTATCCGTACTACTATTCTGTATTATTATCTGATGAAATTGGACAGGGCATAAATACTAAGACTATTGATGAATACCTGTCTATGATAATTGACCCTGAAAAAAGAATGTGGGATAAGCATTTTATGGTAGAACACTATAATTACCCGAAAGAAGATAGAGCAGCAATAGATGCTGAATGGTTGTAGGTTTAATTCAAAGTTTATTTAGAAAAAATTTCAGCGTGTCATAGTTTGGCTGAGGAGTAAAATAGTTTTGTTTGATAAATTAACGATATGATAGAGGAATTACATGCTGCTGAAATAAAGGTTAAAAAACATATAGATTTCTGGTTGAATAATATTTTGTTGTGCGATAACAGAACAGACAGATTAAAAGCCAGGAAAAGTATAGAATGGTTGTATCGATTCTGTAAAGAGGAACCGCCTATAATAATTTGGTTAGATAGCCCATACTCCTGTCAGATAGCCGCAAATATTGTTAGTACTAGCTTAGAAAAAAATGATAGAGTAGATGTAAGAAACAATATACTTGATAGTACTGAAAAGTTTAAGGAAAATATCAGCAAGGATATCAGCTATAATATTTTTAATACTGTAAATAACACCTTTAAAAGTAGCCTTAATATTGTCATTAGACAACTACTTTATGAAAATATTAAGGATAAAGTACAGGAGGATATTGATATAAATATTCAGCAGGCAGTAAAAACATATCTTGAGTTTACTATCAATAAACAGGTTGATCTGGATATTATTCAAAACACGTTATCTGATGTAATGGCCGTTGTAGGCAAGGAGATAAACTGGAATATTACTACTGATTTGATGTATTATAATTCCTGGTATAGTAATGGAAAGACTAATTATGGATGGGTTTCCTACAGTGATTATTGTATTAGTAATAAGGTAACAGAAATTGAATCAAAGAAAGATTTTGATTGTTACAAACAATTGTATCTGAGTGGTGTGTATGAAATGATTGCATTTGGTAAAATATGTATTGTATCGGATATGCCGATTACAGTATACAGGGATAATGATGGTAAACTTCATAATACAGAGGGGTATGCTATAGTATTTAAAGATGGTTATGGACAATATTTTATAAATGGACGAATGATGCCGGGATGGATTTTTAATGGCTTTACAAAGGATCAATTTATTGGGGAAGAAAATGCTGACATTAAAGCAGGGATGTATGCCATCATTGAGAGTAAGGGAGAAGGAGGTATGCTGACATTCTTGGGTGCAGCTAAAGTACATGAACAATCTTTTATACATGATACAGGTGACATAGAAGTAATGGAACTTTATAAAACAAGGGAACGTTTTTGGGAGGAAGAAGATTTGAATGGTAACTGGAATGTACCGCTATGTTGGTTGAAGTTGATATGTCCTTCTACAGGTGCTACTTATCTTATACCGTCTGATTCCTCTTTTAATACTTGTGAAGAAGCAGCAAAGTATGCAAGACCCGATTATGTATCGAAGGAGTTGCCTTATAAATGGTTTTCGCATAGTTAATTATAAAAATAAATATTATGACTAAAATTGAAATTGAGTACACTGGCAAGAACTGGCATCAGGGAGATGTGCAGGGGTTTGAAGTAACTGGTATTCCGGAATGTTGGATGCCAGTAGCTAAAACTTTTTTTGCTAAATCGGAAAGAAGTGGACACGCACATGCTTTGTGTGGAGATTATGAACTGTTTACCAATGATGCAAGCCCGGGTACATTTATAATAAAAGTAGGTACCGATGGTGCCACTTTGAACCATACTGGATATAATAATTTAACTCGTGAATACTGGGACAAGAATCAGATAATGCCAATAGCGGATCATCAACCTACTACATTAAAGCAAGGTATATATCTGGTGGGTATTCAGCGTCGTAAAAAGCAGTTTTCCAGGTTGTGGGATGTTGTAAAGGATTAGCGAAATCTTCTATTTTATGGGTTTATTTTTTATCAGTTTTTAAAGCGTCATAATTTGGCTGAGGGGGCTTTTAGCTTTGTTCTATTAATAACGTAAAACAATTAATTATGGCACTTTTCAAGGCAACAGTAAAGATTGCAAAATGGACCAATAACATTCGGTTAGAGAAAGGAATGAGTGTAGATTTTTCGTCAACCTATTCTAGTCCTTTATCCACCAATGGGGGTAAAGATGTAGTGGAAGCTTTTATGCGTAAGTATGGGATAGACCTTAATAAAGCTTGTGCAGTATCAGACTCCTGGATAAAAATAGAAAAAGTAAGCTAATATTATTCATCAAGTAAAATCAAAAATTATGTTCAGAAGATTTTTAATTAAGCAACACATGAACTTTCTAAAAAAGACATCTATAGGGAAAATATTTAATTTCTTTGGCAAAATCATTTTTGGAAAGATTGTCTTTGTTACAGGATATGCGCCTGATGGAAAAGAGTTTTATAAAAGCACAACCAACAGAAAATTAGATAAATTATTTGTTACCTTAAAAGAAACCGGTCATACCGGTTTAGAAGAGCATACAGAAATAGATAGTGTAGAAAATGCTTTAGAAAGATTAGCTACCAATAGAAGAAGTGGTAATTGAACATTAAATAATAAAATCAGGTTTTAAACTGGTCACCAAAAAATAAATAGGATGTTGTTAGAGTCATTAAATTTGAAATATAAAAACTGTTTTTAATATGTCAAAACGAGCTTATATATCCAGGTATCTTCTTATTATAAAGAAATTGAAGAATAAGCCTCATAGTTCTTTTGAGGAACTGGAAACTTATATGGAAAAACAGTTTGAATTCTTGCAGGAAAATGATGAGGCTATCGAGTTTGCTTTCTCGAAAAGAACCTTCCAAAGAGATATAAAAGAAATCAGTAATTTATTTGGAATCGATATAGAATTTTCTAAGAAAGAAAAGGGATATTATATTTCACAAAGTGAGTCGGAGAATATGAACTTTCAGAGAATGATGGAGGCTTTTGATTTATTTAATTCTTTGAATATTGCTGCTGATCTTGCTCCGTTTATTCACGTAGAAAAAAGAAAACCACAGGGCACCGATAATTTATATGGATTACTTCATGCTATTAAAAACAAATTACAGATAAAGTTTGATCATGAAAATTTCTATGAAGAAACTATAACCGCTAAAACTGTAGCGCCTTATGCGCTTAAAGAGTTTAGTAATAGATGGTATTTAATAGCGAAGGATTTGAAAGAAGATCGGATAAAGACTTTTGGTTTAGATAGAATAACTGAACTTGAAATAACTTCTAATAGATTTATCGTTTCTTCTACTTTTAATCTAGCAGAAATGTTTCGCTATAGCTTTGGAATATTCACTACTTTAGATAAAGAGCCAGAAGATATTCTACTTTCTTTTATACCTGAACAAGGGAAATATACAAAGTCGCTGCCTTTACATGAAAGTCAGCAAATACTGATTGATGATAATAAAGAATTTAGAATTCAATTGAAGCTACATGTTACGCATGATTTTGTGATGGAATTGCTTTCGTATGGAGCAGACATGAAAGTGCTGAAACCTAAATCGTTGATTAATTTAGTTAAGAAAGGTCATGATGATGCGAGGAGGCTGTATGAATAGTATTTCGCCCTTGCAGGGCTTGGGTGCAGGATTGTAAAATATAGTTCATCGTTCTTGACCATTTATATATCATAGGGCTGCACCCTATGCTGGTGTATTACGCTCTTTCAGAGCTGGGAGTTACCCGTCTGACGCCCATGAGATAATGGATAATTGATAATTGGTACTGACGGGGGAATACACTAGGGACTTAGGAGACACTGTTCTATTTTGTGTTGGATTTAGTACCAGGAAATTCAGCTGCAAGCTAGATATACTACAGCACAGGTACAACCAGTGCCGAGTTGCACTCCGATTATTTTGTAAGATGTTCCCAGAGGGTGAATTTAATAACATCAGGTTTGAGATTTACTAAATGGTCGTTACTACGGAACTTAGTACATCAGACAAAATATCATTACTACCATAAGTTCGTTCCGCTGGAACTAATACAAAATCCCGAAGGGATAACCTATTGGTAGAAAGAGATTCCATTTTACCTAATGTGGATGTATTTGTATTTGCAAAACCGATAGAAGGGAAAATCCTTTGTATTGCTGCGCACTCCTATCTCCTAAAGGGGGGCAATTCCAGCGCAGCAATACAAAGATTGGAATGATAGCGGGGGCCAACGGCCTGCCATAATCCAAGTAAAAAGGAAAAAATTAAAAGTAAAAAGAATACAAGGGACAAAGGAATACAACTAATACAAAAAACTAAAGACTAAAAAAAGAAATACTAAAAAATATCAGCACATTAGCAAATTAGCTAATTTTACTACAGGTGCTTTATCGGATTCCTTTTTCCGTAATAGATGTACTTTTTAATATTCATCCAGAAGGCAAGTATCATATAAATGATGATGGGAGAGCCTGCGGTAACGAACGTAAGGTAAATAAACCACATGCGGATTCGGGAAGATGCTACCCCCATTTTATCGCCCAAAGCAGAGCAAACTCCAAAGGCGTGTAGTTCTAAAAATTCGCGAAGCTTTTTCATTTACGTAAACGTTTTTGTAAAAATATGTAAGACAATGCATATAACAATCGTTTTTAGCTTTTGTTTTGCTTATTTTCGCGGCAATTATTTTTTAACCAGATATAAAAATTATTCCTGTTATGGCATTTGATATTGAAATGATCAAGAAAGTTTACGCAGAAATGCCTGCTAAAGTGGATGCTGCAAAGGCAGCTTTGGGCAGACCATTAACACTTTCTGAAAAGATTCTATTTGCGCACCTGCATGTAGATCAAAAATTAGAAAACTTTGAAAGAGGTAAAAGTTATGTGGACTTTGCGCCAGATCGTGTAGCTATGCAGGATGCTACTGCACAGATGGCTTTATTGCAGTTTATGCAAGCTGGTCGCCCTACTGTGGCAGTTCCTTCTACCGTTCACTGCGATCACCTTATCACTGCTAAAGTAGAGGCAAAACAAGATTTAGCTGTTGCAAACTCGGAAAGCAAAGAGGTATATGATTTCCTTGCTTCTGTATCGAATAAATATGGTATTGGTTTCTGGAAACCAGGCGCTGGTATAATCCATCAGATAGTGTTGGAAAACTATGCTTTTCCTGGTGGATTGATGATTGGTACCGATTCTCATACCGTAAATGCGGGTGGTTTGGGTATGATAGCTATTGGTGTGGGTGGTGCTGATGCCTGCGATGTAATGGCTGGTTTGCCATGGGAACTTAAATGGCCTAAACTGATTGGTATAAAACTTACCGGCAGACTGAAAGGATGGGCTGCTCCTAAAGATATTATTCTGAAAGTGGCTGGTATATTGACTGTAAAAGGTGGTACTGGTGCTATAGTAGAATATTTTGGCGAAGGTGCTGTAAGCCTCAGCGGTACTGGTAAAGGAACCATTTGTAATATGGGTGCGGAAATAGGTGCTACTACGTCTACCTTCGGATATGATGATAGCATGAGCCGTTACCTGAAAGCAACTGGCCGCGAAGATGTGGCTGCGCTTGCTGATGGCATTAAAGATTACCTGACTGCAGATGCGGAAGTATATGCTACTCCAGAGAAATACTTTGATGAAATAATAGAGATTAACTTAGACGAATTAGAACCATATATCAACGGACCATTCTCTCCGGATTTAGCTACGCCTATTTCTAAAATGAAAGAAGCTGCTGCTGCAAACGGATGGCCATCGAAAGTAGAAGTTGGTTTGATAGGTTCTTGTACCAACTCTTCTTACGAAGATATTAGCCGCGCTGTAAGTCTGGCTAAACAGGTAAAAGAAAAAGGATTGACTGCTAAAGCGGAATTCTGTATCAGTCCAGGATCGGAGCAAATCCGTTACACCATTGAGCGTGATGGTTTCTTAGGCGTATTTGATCAGATAGGTGCTAAGGTATTTACCAATGCCTGTGGCCCTTGTATAGGTATGTGGGATAGAATGGGTGCAGAGAAAAAAGAGAAGAATACGATAGTACATTCTTTCAACAGAAACTTTGCTAAGCGTGCGGATGGTAATCCAAACACTTATGCATTTGTGGCTTCTCCGGAACTGGTTACTGCCCTTGCAATTGCAGGTGATCTTACCTTTAATCCATTGACCGATACTTTGACTAATGATAAAGGAGAGCAAGTGAAACTGGATGCTCCTACAGGTGATGAATTGCCATTGCGTGGATTTGCGGTTGAAGATGCCGGATTTCAGGCACCTGCTGCAGATGGCAGTGCAGTAACCATCAACGTATCGCCAACATCGAACCGTTTACAATTATTAGATCCATTTGCTGCATGGGAAGGTACGGACCTTAAGAGTCTGAAACTCCTGATAAAAGCGAAGGGTAAGTGTACTACCGATCATATTTCTATGGCGGGTCCATGGTTGAAATTCCGTGGTCATTTAGATAATATCTCCAACAATATGCTGATTGGTGCAGTGAACTTCTTTAACGATAAAACTGACTCTGTAAAGAATCAGTTGACAGGAGAATATGGCACTGTTCCAGGTACACAGAGAGCGTATAAAGCTGCTGGTATTGGATCGATAGTAGTGGGTGATGAAAACTATGGTGAAGGATCATCGAGAGAACATGCTGCAATGGAACCAAGACATCTTGGTGTACGTGTAGTACTGACAAAATCTTTTGCCCGTATTCACGAAACCAACCTGAAAAAACAAGGTATGCTTGCGTTGACATTTGCCGACAAAGCTGACTACGATAAGATTCAGGAAGATGATACAGTAGATGTAATAGGATTGACTGAGTTTACACCGGGTCAACCTCTATTATTATCTTTCACGCATAAAGATGGCACTAAGGATACTGTAACGGCTAACCATACTTATAACCAACAACAAATAGAGTGGTTTAAAGCAGGTGGTGCTTTGAATATTATTAGAGCATCGGTTAATTAGCTGATTTGCTAATTAGCTAATGTGCTAATGAATACAAATACAACGTTCCTGATTCTTCGTGAGTCGTGAAAATACAAAAGCCGCAGCGTTTAACGTCTGCGGCTTTTTTTATGGAGAACTTCTTTGGTATTGGTTCTTTTTACTTTTTACTTTTTACTTTTATTATACTCTGTAGTAGTCACCTCTCCAGGTTATAATAGCTGCTTTGATGTCTTTATTGCTAAGGTTTTCTTTAGCAGCTCTTGCGGCCAATGCTACAAACTCATCATCGGAAGCAAAACGTAAAGCAACAATCTGTTGTACTTTCAAACTACTATCCAATAGCTTACCTGTTAATGCAAAGTGGCGTAAGTTTTCTTCGGCTTTGATAGCTCTATCCTGCGCTTTTAAAGCAAACGATCTTAAGAAGAAAGCGATTAGAAACAAGCATACTGCAGATAATAAAAACATTAAAGCAGGGATTAAACTTGTGCCTGCACTGATTGCAGATACCAGATTTACAATTGATAAAACCAGGATAACTAATAACATAGTAAACAGTACGTAGTGGTAACCAGGTACTAACTGAGAATGATTCTTAAGATTTTGTTCTTGCATAATAAATATTTTAGCTGTAAAAATAGCGGTTAACCGGATAACTATAGGATCTCTTATTTATTAGTGGTATCGAGGTATACTGTTTATACAAAGCGTAATTATAACACTATTACTAACCCATAGGACATGGAGGCTTATTTTTATTAAATCTCTATTACATTTGCGGCAAATTTCGTTATGACAAATAACCTTATAGAAGAATTGAAATGGAGAGGCATGATTCAGGATATTATGCCAGGAACTGTAGAACAATTGAATAAAGAAATGACTTCGGCATATATAGGTTTTGATCCTACTGCTGATAGTTTACATATAGGAAGTCTTGTACCCATTTTATTATTGGTACACCTTCAAAAGGCTGGCCATAAACCTTATGCTTTGGTGGGTGGTGCTACCGGTATGGTTGGTGATCCTAGTGGTAAAAGTGAAGAGCGCAATTTGCTGAGTGAAGATATTCTGAATCATAATGTAGCCTGTGTAAAGAAGCAACTGGAACAGTTCTTAAATTTCGATGTTGCCTTGCCGAATGCGGCTGTGATGGTGAATAATTACGATTGGTTTAAAGAAATGTCTTTCTTACTTTTTATCCGTGATGTTGGTAAACACATTACCGTAAACTACATGATGGCTAAGGATAGTGTGAAGAAGCGTTTGGAGGGAGAATCGGGCATGAGCTTTACCGAATTTACTTATCAGCTGGTACAGGGCTACGACTTCTATTGGTTGTACAATAACAAGAATTGTAAATTACAAATGGGAGGCAGCGATCAGTGGGGAAATATTGTAACCGGCACTGAACTTATCAGAAGGAAAAGTGGTGGTGAAGCATTTGCTTTTACCTGTCCATTAATTACAAAAGCAGATGGCGGTAAATTTGGTAAATCGGAGAAGGGCAATGTATGGCTAGATGCAAACAAAACAACTCCTTATCAGTTCTATCAGTTCTGGTTAAATGCTACTGATGCAGATGCTGTGAGATGGATAAAGATATTTACGCTTTTACATAAAGAGGAGATAGAAAATATTTTAAAAGAGCAGGAAGCAGCACCTCATTTAAGAGTAGCACAAAAAAGACTGGCAGAAGAAGTCACCCGTTTTGTACATGGTGAAGAAGGGTTGAAAGCAGCTTTGGACACTACCGATAAATTGTTTGCTGAAGCCAATGCACCTGCAGAAGCATTATCTGTAGAAGATCTGGAAGGAATGGAAGGGATAATACGTTTTAATTATCCTAAATCTACTATAGAAGCAGGAGTAGATGTAGTAAGCTTTCTAGCAGAAACAACAGTTTTCCCCAGCAAAGGAGAAGCAAAGAAAATGCTGCTGAATGCAGGTGTTTCTATTAATAGAAATAAGGTGGTAGAATTGACAACAACTATCAATAGTAGCTACCTTTTACATAATAAGTATATACTGGTACAAAAAGGAAAGAAAAGCTATTATCTGGTAACAGTTGAGTAATAAAAAATCATTAAGGGACCCGCAGGATTGCCATCAATACGCCTCCATAACCGAGGCCAGTATTTCTGCCAAATGGAGTATAATATCCTTCCAGGAAAAGAGTAAGATTTCTTCTTACTCTTCTTCCATAAGATAATTTTCCCTGAATAAAATCGAAATCTTTATTTGAAATATGTGCCAGTTGCGTATTGGTATTAATACTAGTAGAAAAAGCGCCATTTAAGGCCCATATAAAGTAGTTAAATCTATTAATTGCATAGTAACGTTCTATGGTTAACAGCAACTGATTTGGGCCATCATCTGCGAAGTAATGTCTTAGAGAAGTACTTAGCAAATAATACCCTTTACTGTGTAGTCTTTTGGGAGAATTGGTATAGTTAAAAGTAAAGTCTATTCCATTGGAACCATATCCCATTGGAAGCGGATTGGTACCGGAATACAACGGAAAAATACCTGCCAATTTGAAAGAATAGGTTTTATTGAAAGTCTTATTTATTCTGGAATAAGTCAGCCCCAAAAGTGCATCAGCAAAATCGCTTCTTGTAAGTGTGATAGAATCATATTTAGCAACTTCCGTAACGTAAGGTATCAAAGCAAAAACATCTACCTTACGGGAAATACCATGAGTGATATACAAAGAATAAGTCTGAGAAGAAAAGTAAGTTCCAGACTTATAAGGATGATTGTGCCAGTTGCTATCGAAGCTACTACCTGAGTATGCATAATTATAGGCAAAACTATATACCCATCTACCCTTTCCTACTGGAAAGCCTGCATAAGTTTGATTTGCTAGGAAGACAAATAAGATAATCAGTAAATATATTTTTAATCCTTTCATCATTGTCCCATTTTATTGACCGTATTTTCTTCAATCCAAAGTAATTTCAGATAGGCAAATTCTTCTGTAATAGTATGACCTGTATTGGGAAGAATATGTACTTCACTTAATTTTTTGGTTTTATAGTTCAGCTTATTAAAAGTAGCATAGACACAAGCTGGTGGAGCGATTGGATCCAAAGTCCCCATACCTATAATGGTAGGGCATTTTATGTAATGAACAAAGTTTTGTACATCATAATAATCCAACGTTTTCATAAGTGATTTTTTTGGTGTTTTATTATTGTGGTAATAATAAGTCAACAACTTAATAGGAAAATTATCCGGCGTTTTACTACTCGCAATATCATAATAACTATGCATGTCGCAGTAAAATGGATTATCGGAACCACAGATTGCTATTCTATGATCTAAAGCAGCAGTTACAAGGGCTAAAGCTCCACCCTGACTACCCCCCATTACAATTATTCTACTGGTATCCAATCCTTGTTGATAATTATTACACACAAAATCTACTGCTCTAACACAATCCATGTATGTACCCCTATAAATATAATTGTCTTTATCATCAATATTTACAAGACAATATTCTGTTTGATTTTTTGGATTCTTATCCTTTTTTGTCAATTGATCTACCGATCTTACCTGTAGACAAAGCGTAGCCTGATCGTCAGCAAGGAATGGTTCAAATTTCTGATTATAACCTGGCAGTAATATTAAAACTGGAAACTTTCCCGGTAAATTTGGTATAGAAAACCATCCATGTATTGTTACGTTATCTAAAGATTGCATTTCAACGTAGTAAACTTTATGAGTGGCTGTAGATTTACTATTGTAAAAATAAAACTTATAATTTGGATTAACTGCAGCTAGCTCCTTTTTGGCTTTAATCCAGAATTGTTCAAAATCATCGGGTTTATATAAGGGAGAAGTTATTAGGGAGGGCTTATAGGCGAAAACATTTTTGATAGTATCATCATAGTCTGAAATATTCACCTGTGTTATATAATCGTAAAAACCAGACTCTTCTATTTTAAACTTAGTACGAATGTTAATGGAGCTTTTGGGGTTTATATGTATTTCATATTTCCCACCTGTAACTATTTTGTTTCTGTCTGTAATTACTTTGAAAATAACTGTTCCATCTTGAGCTTCTTTAAAAGTGTTCTGTATATGAATCCTATAATGGATTTTACCTGCATTAAATATACCTCCCTTTCTTCCGGGTATGATAGTGACTTTTACAAATTCAGGTTTTGCAATAACAGAACTATGATGTGATTTGGAAATAAAAACTAATTCAACAGCATTGTTATTTGAGGAGGAAAAACAATTAAGGCTTATTAATATTGAACCTATTAACAGTAATGGTTTCAGAATTGATTGAACTGGATAGCTTACAATAAGTATAATCTTAAAAATATTTTTAATAATCGAATATTTTGAATAATTATTATCAATTATAAATTGCATTAATTCAATCCTTTTAGCAAACTTAGTGGATAATTTGAAAACAATAACATTAATAAGTCATAGATGAATTCTAATATTAAGTTTAGAATCACTTTATAAAAAACTGTTATGGTAATTTTACCACGGATACAAATACACCACCTAACCCCAAACCTGTATTTCTGCCTAAGGGTGTATAAAAACCTTCTAAATAAAGCGTAAGAATCCTACTAATCCTTCTACCAACAGTAAGTTTAGTTTCTATATATGAAAAATCTTTACTTATTACCGGGATTACTACAGCACTTTTATTGAGGCTGGAAGAAAATGTACCGGTAACATCAAAAGTTATATAATTGAAATGATTAATAGTAAATGACCTTCCAATATCAAATAAAAACTGGTCGGGTCCTTCTTTAGTAAAATAATGTCTGTAAGATCCTTCCAGTAAAAAGTATCCTTTTTTCTTCATGGATTTAGGTGTAGAAGTGAAATTGATTGTGAAGTCTAATCCTGTAGCTCCATAACTCACAGCAAGTGGTGTGACGCCTTTATAAAGTGGCCAGATTCCTGCGAGTTTAAAGGAGGTAAATTTATTGAATGACTTATTCATTTTTGTAAATGAAAACCCAATCATACAGTCGGCAAATGCATTTCTGGAACGATAAATAGAGTCATTTCTGGATTGTTCTGCTACAAAAGGTAACGCAGCATAAATATCCAGTTTTCTGGAAATACCATGTGCTACATACATAGAAAAATAATGGGAGTCGAAATAGTCTCCTGGTTTGTCTTTGTAAATATGTCCGTTTATGTCAAAATTTTTAGTAGAGTGGTAGTAATTATAAGCAAGACTTAATACTGTTCTACCCTTGCCTACCGGAAAACCTGCATAACTTTCATTATGAAAGACACCTATTAGAATAAGGATTAAGAAACCATTTTTCATTCTATTTATTTTTAATGTATTTCAACCGTATTTTCTTCAATCCAAAGAAATTTTATAAAGGAATATTCCTCTGTAATTTCATGACCTACATTTGATAAAATATGAATCTCACTTTTTCTTCTGGCTGCCGGCCCTACTTTATTATAAGCAGCGTAAACACAAGCAGGAGGAGCAATAGGATCGAGTGTTCCCAGCGCTATTAAAACTGGGCACTTTATATAAGGGATAAAATTTTGTACATCAAAATAATCCAGTGTTTTTAATAATGATTCTTTTTGAATTGCATTTTGTCGGAGATACTGATTATAGTATTTTATGGGAAATGCATCGGGACGTTTATTATTAGCAATTTCGTAGTAGTTATGCATATCGCAATAAATTGGATTATCTGCTCCACATATATGTACTCTATGATCCATGGCTGCTGTTACTAAAGCAAAAGCCCCACCCTGGCTACCCCCAAAAACGATGATCCTATTTGTATCTAACCCTAGTTTATAATTAGCAAAAATAAAATCAACCGCTCTAAGGCAATCCATATAAGCACCTTTGTATATAAAGTTGTTTTTATCCTCAATATTAACCATACAATATTCTGGCTCCATACGGGGGTTTTTATTCAACTTATTCAACTGTGAAACATTTCTTACTGTAAGACAAAAGATTGCTTGATCATCTGGGAAAAATGGTTGAAGTACTTGTTTATAACCTGGCATGATCAATATTACAGGAAACCTACCTATCAACTTAGGTATTGAAATCCAACCATGAATAGTAACATTGTCCAAAGATTGCATTTCTACATTATAGAACTTATGGGTACTTGTGGATTGTTTTTTGCTGTATTCAATTGTATATTTAGGGTCTACCTTTTTTAATTCTGCTTTGGCATCATCCCAGAACTTATCAAAATCTACTGGTTTATGCAATGGCGTTTTAATTAGCTTGGGCTTATATCCAAATACAGTTGCTATAGTATCGTCATAATCTGTTACATTTATTCTGGTAGAAAATTCATAAAAACCTGGCGCCGTTACTTTAAATTTAATTGGTATAATAAGAAGCCCCTTTTTATCAACATGAATGTCAAACTGTCCTCCCAATAGTTGTTTATTTCTATCGTTTCTTACTTCATATTCAATTTTACCCTCCTGTGCTACTTTATAAGTATTTACAATATTGATAGTATAACGTATATATTTTCTTTTAAAGATACAGTCTTTGTTACCAGCAACTACTCTAATACTTACTGTCTGTTTAGTACTATCCGTTTTGTTATTTATATTAATTGTGTTTGCTGAAACATTTTGATTTATGCAAACTAATATCATTACAAGAAAAACATGATTGCGAATCACTTTCAAAAGTAATTTTGGAAGAGCGTATTGATATATTTCTGTTTCAGCTGTCATTCAATTTACTTCAATCGGATAAAAATATTACGATTTATTACTCCCTGATATATATAGTTAAACGTATGTATCTCTTTGTATTCCTAACATTCAAGAAATACATTTAAACGCTAGCGATAACATTCAGATATAATATAACGAAAAATAATACTGCTAAATTGTTTAGTTAAAGTTGCTGTATCAAACTTTCTACAACACTATAAACTGTTTGCAACTCTTCTTTAGTGATGCAATAAGGAGGCATCAGGTAAACTGTATTACCAAGAGGTCGTATATAAACTCCTCTTTCTATGCAATAGGAAGTTACATTTTGGGCAATATCATTAAGATATTCATCTGGGCCATCATTTATTTCAAAGGCAATAATAGTACCCAGGCAACGAATATTCTTAACCTTTGGAATGTAAGTTTTTAAATGCTCAGCAAAAGCCAGATGATTGATGGTTATATTTTTTATAGCCAGGGTTTTATCTTCTTTCAATAATAATTCGAGGCTAGCTAATGCTGCTGTACAGCTTAATGGATTTGCTGTAAACGAGTGGCCATGAAAGAAGGTCTTTAGTTTATTGTCCGATAAATATGCATTATAAATTTCAGTTGAACAGGCTGTTACTCCCAATGGTAATGTACCACCTGTAAGTCCTTTACTTAAGCAAATAATATCCGGTTTATTTTTAAGATAATTGCTGGCGAATAGTTTTCCTGTTCTGCCAAAGCCTGTCATAACCTCATCGGCTATGCAGATAATATGATGTTCTTTGCAAAATGTAAGCAGTTCGTCCAATAAAGAAGCCTCATACATTATCAGTCCTCCGGCACCTTGCACTAGGGGCTCATATATAAATGCAGCCAGACGTTCTTTATGGGCGGCTATAATTTGTTTTAACTGATGAATGTTATCTTTGGTTGGTGTATCAATAAATAATACATCGAATAATAACCCTTGAAAAGGTTTGGTAAATACACTACGATCACTTACACTCATTGCTCCGAATGTATCTCCATGATATGCATTGTTGAATGCAAGGATAGTTGTTCTTTTAATGTGTAAAGGGTTAGCACTCTGGATTGCATAATCGTATTTATTCCACCAGTATTGTAAAGACATTTTTATGGCTACCTCTGTAGATGTACTGCCATTATCGCTGTAAAATATTCGGGCGAAATCGCCTGGTAAAATTGGAAGTAATTGTTCTGCAAGTGAAACAGCAGGTTCATGGGTAAAGCCTGCAAATATTACTTGTTCCAGTTGCAAAGCTTGCTGGTATATACATTGAGCAATATATTCGTTAGCATGACCATGAATTGTAACCCACCAGCTACTTATTGCATCAATATATTCTCTTCCCTGTTCATCGTATAGAACAGTATTTATGGCATGAGTAATGCCCAATGGAGCGGGCATATTCTTTTGGGGAGTGAATGGATGCCAGATTACTTTTTTATCCCTTTCTATCAAGTTCATGTGCCAATAGCGTTTAAACTTAAGTTGAACCTTCTAGGTTAAAGTTATTGTTAATGTATAAATTAGTTCACTTTATTCAAGGTTTGCCACAATAAATCTTTCAGTTCCATCATACCTTGTTGTGCTACAGATGAAATGAAGAGAAATGGAATATTTTCAGGCATTTGTTTACGGATAGCTTCTTTCAATTCATCATCCAGCATATCACTTTTGCTGATAGCTATTACAAAGTCTTTATAAAGCATTTCAGGATTAAATTCATTCAATTCATTTTTGAGTATTTCAAACTCTTTACGATGATCATCGCAATCTGCAGGTATTAAAAACAGTAGACAGGAATTCCTTTCAATATGACGAAGGAATCTATGCCCAAGTCCTTTACCTTCAGCTGCACCTTCAATAATTCCTGGCAAATCCGCTATACAGAAACTTTTATTATTTCTATATTCAACCATACCAAGTTGAGGAGTAAGTGTAGTAAACGCGTAGTTAGCAATCTTTGGCTTTGCGGCTGTCAAAACAGAAAGTAGCGTTGATTTACCAGCATTTGGAAATCCTACCAAACCAACGTCTGCAAGTACTTTCAATTCCAGTATTTTCCATGCTTCTATTCCTTCTTCCCCTGGTTGAGCATAGTCGGGTACTTGGTTTGTTGGAGTAGCAAAGTTAGAATTACCTAAACCTCCTCTACCTCCTTTTACCCAGATTATTTCCTGACCATCTTCCAGTATCTCACCCTCAATCTCTCCAGTTACTTCATCCCGGGCTACTGTACCCAATGGTACTTCTATAATGATATCTTTACCATTTTTGCCAGAACGTCTGTTCTTTCCTCCATACTCACCATTTTCGGCTAGTATATTTTTAAAATAACGCAAATGGAGTAATGTCCACAACTGAGAATTACCCCTGAGAATTATATGTGCACCACGGCCACCATCACCACCATCAGGGCCTCCTTTAGATGTTAATTTGTCACGCAGAAAATGTCTGGCACCAGGGCCACCATGTCCACTTCTACAGAAAATTCTTATGTAATCAATAAAGTTTTTATCCGACACTATTTTATTTTTGAAGAGGGCGAAGGTAACGAGGAATACAAATATATAATGGTTAATGTTGAATTTTGAATGGTAATTGTAATAATGGATAAGTAGAATTCAGCTAATTTTTAAGCGTTTAATTTCATTTTATCTATTACTAAAACCTCTTTATTCAAACTTATTTATTATTAAATTCTTATATTAGATTTTCAACCTATATTCTGTTTTCCTGCACTTTTATTATTGTTTACGCTCCTCATTAATCCTTTTAGGCTATTTTTACCCGCATCTTAAAAAGTAAAAACAAAATTAAATAAATTAATATGCTATATTCTATGACTGGTTTTGGTAGGGTTGAACAAACCATTGGCGACAAAACATTTATCATTGAAATTAAATCCCTTAATGGAAAACAGTTTGATGTTCGATTACAGTTCCCTCCATTGTTGCGTCCATTGGAATTTGACATCAGGAGTGTGTTAAGCGAGACACTTGAAAGAGGCAGCGTGGAATGTATTGTTACTCTAAAACAAAATGGATCCGCTAAACCTGTAGTGGTTAATACTGAATTGCTAAAAGCTTATTATGAGTCTGTTGTTAAGGTTGCCAATGAATTGAATGCGGATACAGACCATTTATTATCAGCTATTCTTCGCTTGCCCGAAGTTGTTGCTAATACAACCGATTCATTAAATGACGAAGAAGCTTTTTCTTTTAAAAAACTTTTGAAACAAGCTATTATAGCTGTTGATGAACATCGACTAAACGAAGGTGCTGTTTTGGAAAGTGATTTACTGGAACGTATTTCCAATATAGAGAAATTGCAACTTCAAGTGGCAGAACTGGAACCTAACCGAAGAAATAAAATAAAAGATAATCTTCAAAAATTACTAGAAGATAAAGTAGGAAAAGAAAATTATGATGGCAATAGATTGGAACAGGAATTAATTTATTATATCGAGAGAATTGATATTAGTGAAGAGCAGGTAAGACTAAAAAATCATTGCGATTATTTTAGAAATATTTTGCAGGATAAAGAAAAAGGTAAGGGTAAAAAGCTATCCTTTATTTTACAGGAATTTGGTAGAGAAATTAATACAACTGGTTCCAAAGCGAATGATGCTGGTATTCAGAAATGTGTGGTATTAATGAAAGACGAATTAGAAAAAGCAAAAGAACAGGTTTTGAATGTACTGTAATTGTATGCTAAACAAAAAGAGTGCTTTTTAAATTTTAAGTAGTCTCGTAAAATTAAACGGATAAAAATACGTTTATTAATATGTGGGAAGAAAATCAACATTTAAAGATCTAAGCAATGAAGAAAAATCATTGTTAGAATTATCGCATAAGAAAGGCGAAAAGCAAACATTCAGACAACGCTGTAAAATTATTTTATTGCGAAATGAGGGTTATACGGTAGCTGACATTTCTAAGATTATGGATACAACAATGTCCAGTGTAAATAATTGGTTAAGTCGTTATACCAGAGAAGGCATTGATGGGCTTCATACCAAAGAAGGACAAGGTAGAAAACCTATTTTGGAAGAGGAACATTATAATATTGTAAGAGCAGCAGTAGAACAAGAAAGGCAAAGATTGGAACAAGCTAAAAAGATAGTAGAAGACAATATTGGTAAGAAAATGAGCG
>Ga0208259_1000014_pt1 | contig 71686 bp, 62 predicted proteins | sample CryBogCBH22May08_FD_184618 | JGI IMG/M metagenome (GOLD analysis project Ga0208259, IMG submission 184618) | Freshwater microbial communities from Crystal Bog, Wisconsin, USA - CBH22May08 (SPAdes) | ecosystem: Environmental > Aquatic > Freshwater > Lake | place: Crystal Bog, Wisconsin, USA... | reverse complement strand
GTTTAAGTTGGCATTTGGCCTACTAATTAGTCTCTCTAAAAGAGAGATTTTAAGTTGTTTAAGTTCTTACGAGGTTACTTGTTATCGAAGATAACAAGTTAAAGTAAGAACTAACTTCATAGCCAAAGGCAATTAGTCACTCTTATAGAGTTTAAGTCGCTCTAGGTTACTTGTCCGTAGGACAAGTTATAGCCCCCTTTTACCCCCCGCAGGGGGGTTAGAGGGGGCAAAGAGCGACTAAGACTTAAAAGAACAACTAATTAAACCTCATAGCCGAAGGCAATTAGTAACTCTTATAGAGTTACTTAAAAGGACTATTAATTGCCCTATATACCCAAGGGATATATAGGGCAACTTATAAATGATGTTTAAAGAAAGATGTTGATTCTTTGCTTTTTTTTATTTTAGACTTTTTAATAAAGAATTTAAAAATAATTTTTGGTAATCAATCAGGATATATTGATGTAAATAATAAACATGAAAATAGAAGAACTGGTGCATATTGGGGATCTAAAAATCTTATTTTAAAATGTTATATGGTAATGCAAACGCAAGAAAATTCAATGGATTTATCTGTTTGTTTTCAAGATTTAAATTACTTATCTAATTCAGTTGAGTCAGGATTTTAAATAACTATTCAACAATCAACCTGATTTATGTATATAACAGATAATATAGATCCAGCTTTTAGATTTGAAGACCTTGCAAGATTCACATTTGATAATTGTAAAAAATATGGAGACCCTTGGAACTATTCAGCTCAAGAAGTTTATATAAATTTCATGCAACCTATTGGATTACAAGGGCATAGAATTCTTTCGACTATACTAAATAAACTTATTTATGATAATAGAGGAAATGAAAATTGCCAAAAATTAATTGAAGTTGAGGAATCAATTTGGAGCATAACAACTCAGAATGAAGCAATAAGCATAATTAATAAAACAATTTCAATTTTATCACAATAATGAATTATTTTAAGTGAATTTTACTTATTTTAGTATTCTTAAACTGCAATTTACAATAACATAAAGCACTGCCTTTGCAAAGAGGCGATGCTTTTTAATTTAAAGAGATAGTATTGTTAATAACCCTATACCTTTGTTAGAATAATTATTTCTATTATGAATACGGCACAAATTAAACTATACGATATTCTTAGGAATGATTTGTCACTTAATGACGAAAAAGCACTACGTTTTGTAGAAGTAATTGATAGCGTAATTATTGATGAAGTGAAGCTTGGAAACAATGAATTTAAGAGTCTAATTAAAGAAGATTTATTGCTAATGGAAATAAGAGTGAAAGATAAAATTTCCGATCAATTTAAATGGGTTATTGGAGTATTTATTACTTTGGCTTTAATGATTGTAGGTTTGTACTTAAAAAAATAAATAGCCTTTCAAAATAATTACATAAAGCACTGCCTTTGCAAAGAGGTAGTGCTTTTTTATTTAATTGAGTATAATGACTTTTAACAGATATGGTGTATTCAATAATGTAGTCTAAACTTAAGTAAACTCACAACTTCACCGAAATATTTTATTTACAAAAGATGATTTGTTGCAACTGGAAATTAGGCTTAAAGATAAATTATCAGATCAATTTAAATGGGTAATAGGTGTATTTCTAACATTAGCCTTAATGGACGCTTAGAAGGGAATTTTAAAAAGATTTGAAAAACGAACAATAACTTGGTGGAATATGCTTTGGCTAAGCGTTATAGTAATATTTTAAAAAAAATTAAATGTTAAACAACTTCATTATGATAAAAATAACAAGCATAAAACTGCTATAAATTTTGATAGTTTGCAATGAATTTCATCAGCACTTTATTAGGATAAATGGTATTATTACAAAAACTACAGCGATTTGAATATTGATACAATTATTCATTTTAATCATTGTATTTTGTTTTAACCTAAAACGTCTTGAACCTTTTAAACTTCTTAATCCTCTTACGCGGTTACTAGCTTACTTACACTTCTGTAAACGTACTCCGTACTAATATGTCTGCGTAAGAATCTGGCAGGTGAAGGGGCATTTACAAGCTTAGTATAAACTGATTTTGGAACACCAAAATATTCATAGCTTGATCCATCAGCAAATTTGATAGTTAGTTTTTCTGATTTATATTCAAAATCGTCAATAGCCGACAACGTTAATGTATTATTGTATTGTTCTGCAGATGCTGCAATAGTTTCTGGTGCAATACTTACCAGAAAGTGGTATGCTTCTATTATTTTTTTACTTTTTTCTTCTGCTGCTAATTTTTCTGCATCTTCTTGAAATTTATCCGGATGTACATCCTTCATCAAGTTTCTGTATACGGACTTAAGTTCTTTTAGTTCAGCATTTTTAGTTACGTCCAGTAGTCTTCTATATTGCTCTATTTTTCTCATGTGGCGGCGAATATAGGTAGATGAGCATTAAATAATGTCAAATTCTGCCAATTACGTAAGTCTAAAATAAAATTGACAATATAACACTACCATTAATTTTAACCTTTTCAGGATTAAATTCTACTAGTCAAATGACTATTAATGTTACCCTAATAAGCTGTTTGAATTAATCATTTGAAATTCCATATTGTGCGCTAGATACGCTACAACTATATTCGTTTTTTTGCTATTTCACCCAACTAAATCTTCAAAATCTACCTTTTTTAGTTACAGTTAATTGCGATTATGAATTCGATACAATTATCTCAAACAGCTTCTTACATGGATAGAATAAATTAATCATTTGATATTCCAAAGCGGGCTATCTGTGCTGCTACTTTGTTAGGTTTTTAGCTTTAGTATCCAACTAAATCTGCAAAATCAGCCGTGTTTCGCTGCAGATAATCGCAATAATGAATTCAAAATAATTAACTCAAACAGCTTCTTAAGTCCCCAATATTTATGATAATACATATTTTTAACCTTTTAAACCAAGCAAATTATACAATGGAACTACTATTTATAACAGGTATAGGAACAGATATTGGGAAAACAATTGCAGCATCGATATTGACAGAAGCATTGGGTGCAAATTACTGGAAACCAATACAAGCAGGCTTTGAAGAAGGTACTGATGTAGGATTGGTAGGTAAACTGGTAACTAATAAAAGTATTATACTATACCCTGAAGTTTACAAATTAAAAACACCAGCTTCTCCGCATATAGCAGCAAGAATGGAAGATGCTGTAATAGATATAAGCAAAATTGTAGCTCGCCTACCAGTTTCCGATAATAAATACCTTATAATAGAAGGTGCTGGAGGACTAATGGTACCTTTAAACGACCAAGAATTTGTAATAGACCTAATAAAAAGATTAAAAGCAAAAGTAATATTAGTAAGTAAAAACTATCTAGGAAGTATTAACCATTCTCTTTTAACTGCTGCTTTATGCAAACAACGAAACATTCCAGTTGTGGGCTGGATATTTAATCAGCAATATATGGACTATGAAAATGAGATAGTGAAATGGTCGGGATATAAAAAATTGCATGCTATTCCTTTTGCAGAAAAAATAGATTCTTCATTTATAAGAGAGCAAGCTACTATTTTTCTTCAAAACAATAATTTGGAGCTATAATTTGTTGTATATTAATAGCTGATATAAAGCAAGATTCTTCAATATGAAGGATAGAAAAGAATAAGACCTACATTTGAACCCTTGTTTTACTCCATTTGAGGTGTATGAATTTTAATGCAATCTTTCTTAAATCGTTTCGTGTTCTGCTGCTACCCTTTGCTATATTGTATGGCATAATCATCTGGGTGCGCAATCTTTTGTACGACAAAAAGTACCTGCATGCTGCGGACTTTAATTTTCCTTTAATCTGTATTGGCAATCTATCGGTAGGTGGCACCGGCAAATCGCCGATGGTAGAATACCTGGTAAGATTAATGAGAGAGGAGTTTGAAATTGGCACACTTAGCCGAGGGTATAAAAGAAAGACAAAGGGATATGTGCTGGCTACCAATACCACTACCGCTCTGGAGATTGGTGATGAACCTATGCAGTTTCATTTAAAGTTCCCAGACATATCGGTTGCTGTAGGAGAAGAGAGACTGGTAGCTATTCCACATATGCTTCAGGATAACCCACACCTGCAAGCTATAGTTTTAGATGATGCTTTTCAGCATAGGGAAGTAAAGGCTGGTTTCAATATTGTTCTTACAGACTATAATAATCTTTACACCAACGATTTCTTTTTACCTACGGGAGACTTGAGAGATCAAAAATCTTCAGCAAAAAGATGCGATGTTATAATAGTTACTAAATGCCCCGAAGAACTTACGGAACAACAGAAGCAGAACCTTCTTAGACAACTAAAGCCCCTCTCCCATCAGCATGTTTTCTTTACCACTATCATGTACGGAGTGCCTTACCATATTACTAATCTGGAGGATCGTAGAATGATAACACTAAATGATGAAGTGTTGCTGGTATGTGGCATTGCTAATCCAAAACCTATTAAGGAATTATTGCTGCTACAGGCGGCCACTTACTATCAGAAAAGCTACGAGGATCATCACATATTTTCGATTGATGACCTGAATGAAATAAAGGAAAAATATAATCAGATTACTACCCCCGATAAGTTTATACTTACTACCGAAAAAGATGCTGTGAGACTAGTGAAATTCTCTGAAGAACTGAAGGATATTCCCATGTATGTGTTACCCATTAAACACGACTTTTTGTTTGAGGAAGGACCCGCATTTAACGAACTGGTATTGAGTTTTGTAAGAAACTTCAGAAAAGCCGATTTAAATGGTTAATAGTCTGAAAAGGTTTGCAGAAAGGAATAATCACTTAAAGGGTTTCTTCATTGCAGCCATGGGTGCTATCTTCTTTTCTACCAAAGCAATCTTTGTAAAGCTTGCCTTTAAACATACCCCCGTAGATGCTATTACTTTGCTGGCATTAAGAATGATCTTCTCCCTTCCTTTTTATATAGTAATAGCCATCATATCTTCCAAACAAAAAGAACTAAAGATGACCTATACAGAATGGGCATACATCATTCTTTTGGGAACAGTAGGATATTACCTTAGCAGCCTCTTCGATTTTATAGGACTGAAGTATATTTCTGCAGGACTGGAAAGACTCATCCTATTCCTTTATCCCACATTTGCTATCCTAATAAATACCTGGTTGTTTAAAGTAAAGCTTTCGAAGAATCAAATTTTCGCACTGATATTATCCTATATAGGCATTGGCATTGCTTATGGAGGAGAACTGAACATTTCTTTTGCCGATAAGAACTTTCACTATGGCTCTATAATGGTTTTTCTTTGTGCCGTTACCTATTCTTTTTACTTAGTAGGAACAGGAAAAGTAGTAACCAAAGTTGGCGCTACAAGGTTCACTGCTTATACCATGCTAAGTGCTACTGCAGGCATACTGATACACTTTTTTGCGACCCATTCCATTGCCGTATTCAGTACCTTTCAGCCCAACCTGATTTATTATTGTTTTGCACTCTCCATCATAGCCACCGTACTTCCTTCTTTTATGCTGAGTTATGGTATGAAAACAATTGGCAGCAACAATGTTGCAGTCATTACCAGCCTGGGGCCTGTATCTACTATACTACAAGCCTATTTGTTTCTGGGAGAAACTATCCATACAACACAGATAATAGGAACTATCCTGGTTATTATTGGTGTGCTAAGGATAGGGAAAGAAAAGTCCGTCAGTGTTAGCTAACGGACTTGAAATATCGTGAGTCGTGATGTTGATAGACTAGGCTACTGAGGAGCCTTCGTCTACTTTATTGTCGGGGTTTACAAAGTGTAATTTACCCGATTTATCTTCAGCCATTAAAATCATACCATTACTTTCAATTCCCCTCATTTTTCTTGGAGCAAGATTGATAACAACTGTTACCTGTTTGCCAATAATATCTTCGGGATTAAAGTGCAAAGCAATACCAGAAACAATGGTTCTTGTTTCAAAACCTAGATCAACAGTCAGCTTTAAAAGCTTGTCCGCTTTTGCCACTTTCTCTGCTGTAAGAATAGTACCTACCCGCAAATCTATTTTAGCAAAATCGTCGAAAACAATTTCTGGCTTGGCCTCCCTACCCTCCAAAGGAGGGTTCAATACATCCGCTTCCGTTGTCTCTACTTTGGAGGGATTAAGGGAGGCCGCTTTTGCTTTCAGTTTTGCTATTTGTTCTTCCACTTCTGAATCTTCAATTTTTCTAAATAATAATTCTGGTGCACGAAGATTATAGCCAACACTTAGCAAGTTTAATTTACCAGCATTTTCCCAGTCCAGCATCTTTTCTACCACCTTCATCATATACAACATTTTCTTAGCAGTATGAGGTAGGAATGGATTAATTAAAATAGCCAGATTAGCAGTTAACTGCAAACAAAGGTGTAAGGAGTTATCAATCAGTTTTTGATTATCCGGATTTTCGTTTAATGTCTTCACTAATATCCAGGGTTCCTTTTTCTGCATGTATTGATTACCCTTGCGAGCCAAATCAATTACCTCGAACAAGGCATCTCGGAATTTATATTCTTCGAGCAAGGCAGTCACTTTTACAGAAGCTGTTTTAATATCTTCCATCAGCTTCTTATCAATATCATCGGCAATATCGTTATGAAACTTAGGTACTTTACCAGCACATAGTTTGTGCATCAGAACGAAAGTTCTATTGATAAAATTACCAAAGATGCTTACCAGCTCGCTATTGTTAGCATCCTGAAAACCTTTCCAGGTAAATTCACTATCCTTAGTTTCTGGCGCTATCTGCGTAAGGTAATAACGCAGCACATCAGCAAGCGATTCGCCACCATTTTCCTTCTTAATCCAATCGTTGATGTAATCATCCATTTCTATACTCCAGCCACGGCTAGTACTCATCTTATCCCCTTCCAAGTTCATAAACTCGTTTGCAGGTACATTCTCTGGAAGAATATTACCATTCAATTTCAACATTACCGGGAATATGATACAATGGAAAACGATGTTGTCCTTCCCTATAAAATGAACCAGTTTAGTGTCTTCATTATACCAGTATGGCTTCCAGTCTTTCCCATTATCGGCAGCCCATTGTTTGGTAGCAGAAATATATCCGATAGGAGCATCGAACCAAACGTAAAGCACCTTAGAATCGCTTCCCGGAACTTTAATACCCCAGTCTAAATCTCTTGTAACGGCACGAGGCATTAAACCACCATCTATCCAGCTTTTACACTGTCCAACAACTGTAGGACGCCAATCTTCTTTATGATCTTCGAGAATCCATTTACGCAGAAAATCTTCATGTCTGTTTAAAGGCAGGTACCAGTGACTGGTTCCTTTTTTAACAGGTTTAGCACCACTAAGGGTAGAAACAGGATTAATTAATTCATCCGGACTAAGGCTTTTACCACATTTCTCACACTGATCGCCAAAGGCATTATCGCTACCGCAGTTTGGGCAAGTACCTTTAATAAAACGGTCGGCAAGGAAGGTTTTAGTTTCCTCATCGTAGTACTGCTCGGACTCTTTTATCTCCAGATCCCCTTTTTCGTTTAGAGCTGTAAAGAATTCTCTGGCCGTTTCGTGGTGTAAAGGAGAAGATGTACGATGATAAATATCGAAGGAAATACCCAGATCCTTGAAATTCTGTTCAATAATCGGATGATATTTATCAATAATAGCCTGAGCAGTAGTACCTTCTTTCATTGCCTGAATAGGAATTGCAGTACCATGCTCATCGCTACCACAAACAAAAACAACATCTCTTTTCTGAGCACGTAAGTATCTTACGTATATATCTGCAGGAATATAGGCGCCAGCTAAATGGCCAATATGTTTTAAACCATTAGCATAAGGCAGTGCAGAAGTGATTAAATATCTTTTTGGTGCGTTCATTATTTATATAGAAAGCTACAAAAATAGTTAATTGAGAATGATGAATGATGACAATATTCAACCGTGTTGCAAAATTCATTAGAAAATATTAACATTTGCCATTAAGCGTTTTTATACTTCCATGAGTCTTGTACAGTATAAAGGCTATAAACTGGTATACTTTTTGTAGTACACCAACAGGTAAAAATAAATAATTATAAATTTTCTCATAAGCAGTTAGTTTTGGTTGCGGCCTCGATTTCCATCGGGGCCAATCTTTTTTAAAGAAGAAATTAATTATTAATTTGTTGGGTAATTTTACAATAAAACATATTTTCGCAATATGAGAACGCGGGTAGAAAATATGGCTAACAAGCCTTGGCAAAACGAAGAAGTAGCCTTTATGACTTCTTCTAAGCACAGTTACTGTTTAATAGTTTGGAACGATGAAGTAAATTCATTCGACTGGGTAATAGAAACTTTAATAGACATCTGTAATCATTCTATGGAACAGGCAGAACAATGTGCGCTTTTGATTCACACCAAAGGAAAATATGCTGTAAAGCAAGGTGAATACGACAAGCTTAAAACACTTTGTGAAGCAATTACCGACAGAGGGATAAATGCTACTGTAGAAGAATTGGCTTAGAAGTGTTATTTTAAATGTTAAGTTTTAAATGTTGAATGAGATAACTCCAGCGATCTCCCTTTTTATTTCGTTACTTTTTACTTTGATAAATGCCTTTACATATCCTGGATGAAAAACTTTGGTTTCCCCCACTATCCGAAGCAAATGAGGACGGATTAGTTGCAATTGGTGGCGATTTATCAACCGAAAGAATATTACTTGCATACCGAAATGGAATATTCCCCTGGTATGATGGAGCTATACCACTATGGTGGAGTCCCGATCCAAGATTTGTACTTTATCCCGAACAATTGAAGGTGAGTAAAAGCATGAAAACCTTATCTAACAAAAACACCTATCGTTATACTTACAATACCTGTTTCAAAGATGTTATAACTGCGTGCAAAAGAGTAGATAGAAAGGGGCAGGATGGCACCTGGATTAATGACGACATAATTGAATCTTATTGCGAGCTACATAAACAAGGATTTGCTCATAGTGCAGAGGCCTGGCATGAAAATGAGCTAATTGGTGGCTTATATGGCATCTGGATAGGAAATATTTTTTTTGGTGAAAGTATGTTCAGCTTAAAGAGCAATGCCAGCAAGTTTGCCTTTATTAACTTGGTACATCATTTAAAGGCCAAAGGAGTGGTAATGATAGACTGTCAGGTATATACGGAACACCTTGAAAGCCTTGGTGCCACTATGATAAAGCGAGATCTGTTTTTAAATACACTATTTAATGAGATTGATCAAAAATAGTTAATACGCACTATTTCCAACAATACTTTAAACGAAATAAATGTAATTTCAGTAGTTTTTTAGTCGTAAAAAGGCTATCAAAAGCATCACTTTGTATTAAACTTGCACACAAAAATGAGTATTCTTATTCACAATTATCAACAGAACTATATAATTCGCCTTAAATACCATTAGTTTGCGCTGTAAAACAACTTTTTAATTAATAATTTTTACAATTATGGACACATCAAAAATGATTAAGGCATATTGTCTTAAAACAAAAGAGAAAAATGTACCTATGCAAGAAGCGGTAGTAACCAAAACTGCTAAAGGCGGATACATGGCTACAGGACACGACGGTAAAGGAAACAAGATGGCTGCAATACTTGGAGAAGCGAAAGCTTTACAAGCAATTGCTGATGGAGTAGCTAAAAAAGGATTCTAATACTTACGTTATCAGATTTTAAAAAGCCTGTGAGGATTTCCTTACAGGCTTTTTTACTTATTACATTTCTATTCAATGATTTAATATTCTACATTTGTTTGGATAAAAATTATTTTTATGATTAAGAAGTTATTGCTCATTTTATTTATTGTATTATCAATCAACAAACTTTCAGCTCAGGTTATGGCCTCAAAACCCGAATGGGTAACTATTAAAACTCCAAATCTCCGATGTTGGGAGTGCAAGGAAAGACTTGAAAAATGGTTAATAGTTGAAAATAAAGCGAATATGCAAAGTGGACTTATTCAATGGAAGTTTAATTTATTGAATGGAGAAATTCGTTTTCAATATCTTCCAGACAGAGTTACTGTAGATGAAATAAGAATTGCATTGAACAATGCAGGTTTTGATGCTGACGATGAGAAAGCAGAAGAATCTTCCTATAAAAAACTTCCTCCAATTTGTAAAAGAAATGAAGAAGGTGGAGGCCCCCAAAAAGGCAAGCCTTGCCACATTGAATCTCAACAATAAAATTTGAAATACAAACATTTAAGTTTTAAAGTGTGTTAATATTGTTTGACACTTTGAAACAGTAATAATTGCTTACTATTTTTATTATACTATTTATGAAAAGGGTTATAACATCAGGTATCATTGTTGGACTAGCATTATTTGTAATAAGCTATGGCGGGTTGTTTGTAGCAATAAGACTATTTCCTCATTTTTTTGAAGAATATATTAGTACAATGTTTAATTCTGATGGATCAAGAGATTTTTTCTTTTATAGTCATGTCTTTATAATAAGTTTTGCATTATCTGCTTTCTGGAAAAGATTTAAAACACTTTTTAAAGGGCATTCTATTGTAAGAGGTATTGAATTTGGTGGCACTTATGCCATAGTATCGCTATTACCTATCTTCTGGTTATCATACAGCACTTTAGATATTACATTTAAAATGGTAGCTAGTTGGTTTATTTACGGACTAATTCAAGCTACAGTTGCTGGGATAATTTTAAGTAAAACAAACCCATAAAATACGGTTTTCTTTAAAATCTAAATCGGCTTAATTGTTATATCAAAACTAATAAACAACTCATTATTTGTTTTAATCATGCCACCTAATTTTCTTGGGGGGACCAGATTGAAGTCCGAGAATAGTATTTGTTTAGTTCCTACTACTTGTATTTCATTTAATGAAGCCCCTTTGAACTCGTAGTCAATTTCAAATCGTTTTTTTACTCCTGACAATTCTATATCAACCAACCCTTTTATTTTCTCTCTTCTATTTTTTGAATCAGGTAATTTTTGAAGGGAAATGAAACTTATTTTAAGTCTAGGATATTCTTTATATTTTAATGTCTTTCTCAGATCACTTGTCATCATAGGATTATGACAATTAAACCCTGAAACATCAATAAACAATAAGCCAGACAATGGATAGTACTTTTTTGAAGCATCGTAATTGTAATGACAAATAGTATCTACCGCTGCTATTTGAATAACTTCACAAACAAACTTATTAATATTTGTTGAACCACTTACTGAAAGCGTACATCCATTAACTACAACCCACTTTTCAACCTTAATTGTATTGAAAAAAGTAAAAAACAGTAGTAGACCTAATAATAGTAATGTTCTTTTAATAAAATTAATCACTGTACAAATATCTTAAAAAAAGCCGAGATGAAAATTAATTCACCCCGGCTAACTTAGAACCATGAAAAAACAGAAAACTCTACTTTTTTATTAGAATCCAACTACAGCTTCAATTACGTAGCCATTAAATTTACCAGTGCAACGATAATCAGCAGTTGGGAAACTTACATATTGTTGGTTTACATATTCAGCTTTCAAAAGAACATTTCTGGTTAAGAACCAGCCACCTGCTATAGCAAAACGGTTTACAGTTACATCTCCATTGTATACAATTGCTCCTGCACCTGTACCACCCTTACTGTTTGCTAATGTAGCAGTAACTGAATTGTAACGAACTCCGATAAATGTACTTTCGGTTTTACCAAATCGATAAATTCCTTCTACTGCATATTGACTAGCTTTTCTGTCAGCAGTTTCAGTTGCAGTTCTACCAGATGCAGACTCATAAGTACCGAAGAACTCAAATCCCGTATATTTAAAGAATCCGTTAAACATCATAGTATTGATCTTTTTACCAAAACCAGGATTAAATCTACCTGAAAAAGCTAATGGAGTTCCAGCACCTGTAGTACTACTTGGATTTGCTGAATTTTCTTCCATTACAAATTGATAGTTAGATCCAGTTCGGTCTCCACCAAATAAGGTATTACCGCCACAGCTTTGGTTTCCATAATAAGAAGCACTTAAACGTAATCTAGTATTTTTATCTAACTTTTTATCCCAACCTGCTTTCAATAAAATAGAAGGTTGTTTTGACAAATTCCCATCAGGATTGCTAGCAGCATATAAAGAGTCAACATTACCTTTAATAGTTCCACCAGTAACACCTAACATACCGAATAAACCATTTTTGCTAACATAAATTTCAGTACCTATTTCAGTTGCAAACTCGTCCATAATATTTCCTTCCATGAAAGGATTATACAATGCTTGACCTCCATCACTTCTACGAAAATGTTCATCACCATAGTTTACTTCAAAGTGACCAACTTTCATAGTAACAAGTTTCATTAAATTGTCCCAGAATTGACCTTTAAATGGAAGTTTGTCGAATTTAATATATCCACCTTTAACCCATGTTTCGTTATGGTGTTTTGCAGACATATATGTAGTAACATTCATAGAGATTCCGTCAGCAAGTTGTACATCCATATAAGCATTAGCTTGAGCTGTTTGAAAACCTGAAGTAATGATTTTCAATTGATTTCCTGGCGTTGAAACACCATTAGAGAAAGAACCTACATTGTTTTTTAAAGCACCTGGATTTTCATGTTTAAGATTCTGGAACTGTTGTGTAAACCCTGCTCCAAAACGAACTCTTAGACCATCGAATGGAGTGTTTTCTACTTTAAGATTTTCAAAAACATTGATACCAGTTTGATCATAAGCTCTTAAGTTATCAATTTTTCCTTGCAATTGTGCTAGAAGGGATACAGGTAAGATCCCAATAATTGCTAAAATAGCTACTAATTTAAACCTGTTCATTTGTACTTTCATAATAATACCATTTTGGTTGTTTAATTTGAATAATTTGTGTGTTTTCGTTTTTTTTATTTTCTGATTGTCAAGCTAAATTTTAAAGTAATGTCGTTTCCTGTTTTTACTGCACCGAACATAAAAGTAGGCGGCTCTACTTTGTAATCATTCATACTAATTTTTTGAGAACCACTAACAGTAATGCTTTTATCAGCATTTACTTTACAAACAGACACTATTACAACTTCTTTAGTAAACCCAGCAACTGTTAATTTTCCAGTAGCTTTAACAGTAACGGCATTTGCATCAATAGGAGTAACTGTTGCACTGCTTAATACGAAGGTGATATTTGCGAATGAACTAGTTTTTAATGCTTTATAAGCATTTTTATCCATTCCACTATGTTCACTTTTCAAAGCCTCTGCAGGAACTGAAACTGTTAAAGAAGATAGACCTGTAATTTGCCCTTTAGCATCAAAAGTAAATACAGCATTTACTTCTCCTTTTGCAGCTTTCATATCCCAATCATGTAAAGTTGAAGTACCACTAACTAAAAGGTTTAAATCATCTTTAGTATGGTACTTTACTTGTGCAGTTGCATTTATTACTAAAGTGAGCATTAGAAGTAAGAAAAAAAATCTTACTGAATTTAAAATGTGTTTCATGTTTATCATGTTTTGGTTAATAATTTATTTAAAATCTCGATGTTATAACATCAATTCGGGGTGCAAGGTGGCGCGGATTTTGTTCTTAAACTATGACAGTTGATTCGTTTGTGCTTGACTCATATCAGTGTACTCTATGATTCTTATCATTAAAAAAACCGAAACAGTTGTTACCATTGAGTTATAGAACTTTAATGTTCTGATTAAATTGTTATTTCAAAGCACTTGTTTTCAAATAAGTGTGCATAATTGATTGCTATTATATTTTAATACACATCAAGAAATAAGTAATTATCTCAGTTTGTTGTATTAGTCTAAGAAGCTGTTTGAATTAATCATTTGATATTCCTTATTGTGCACTGTTTGTGCTGCAACTTTGTTAGATATTTCGCTTTAGCATCCTACTAAATCTGCAAAATCTGCCTTGTTTCGCTAAAGATGATCGTGATAATGAATTCTCTACAATTAACTCAAACAACTTCTAATTTTATTGATTATTATGTAAATGGAATTAAACCTTTCTTTATTTATGGCTATTACAACTTATACCCATTACATTCGTGACTTATTTTCATTTAAAAAAAGCAAGCAAGAACATGAAGATTATGAAATTTGGTGGTACCAGTGTAGGTCAACCACAACGTATGCAAGAAGTTGCAACACTAATTACAAAAGATTCAGAACCAAAGATTGTAGTATTAAGTGCATTAAGTGGCACTACAAATTCATTGGTTGAGATAGGGAATTGTCTTTCTAATGCTGATAAAATAAAGGCAATGGAAAACATCAAAATACTTGAAGTTCATTACAGAAAATTTGTACGAGCATTGTTATCAAAAGAAGTATTTATTTTAAAGGCAGATATTATTTTAAATGAGCATTTTGAATTCCTAAATATCATTACTAAAATATCTTTTAGTGACGCATTAAGTAAGGACATCCTTGCTCAAGGAGAGCTGATGAGCACCAAACTTTTTAGTCTTTATCTTGAGCAACAAAACATTGATCATCAATACTTACCAGCATTGGATTTCATGTGCTTAGATGAACACGAAGAACCTAAATTGGAAGCCATTAGTGAAAAGTTAAAAGAATTACTAAAACCAAGCGCAAAATCAATCTTCGTAACACAAGGTTATATCTGTCGAAATGCCAAGGGAGAAGTAGACAATCTTAAGCGAGGAGGTAGTGACTATACAGCGTCTCTTGTAGCAGCTGCAATAAACGCTAGTGTATGTGAAATATGGACCGACATAGATGGAATGCACAACAATGATCCAAGAATTGTAGATAAGACTAGAGCAATTGAACAATTGAGTTTTGAAGAGGCTGCGGAGCTAGCATATTTTGGTGCTAAGATCCTCCACCCTACGTGTATATGGCCTGCTCAACAGGAAAATGTTCCTGTAAAACTATTGAATACTATGCAACCTGAAGCAGCAGGTACTGTTATCACAAAAGAAGCCGGGAGTGTAGGTGTTAAAGCTGTAGCAGCCAAAGATGGTATTACCGTAATTAAAATTAAGAGTAGCAGAATGCTTTTAGCTTATGGATTCTTAAGTAAAGTATTTAAGGTATTTGAAAAATACAAGACCTCGATAGATATGGTTACTACCTCGGAAGTAGCGGTATCTGTCACAATTGATAATGATCAATATTTGGATTTAATAATTGAAGAATTGAGACCGTTTGGATTAATCGAAACAGAAAATAATCAGACCATTGTATCGATTGTTGGCAATGAAATTGCTCAGACAAAAGATGTATTAAAACAATTGTTTGATGCTATTGCTTCTATACCAGTGACTATGGTTAGTTATGGTGGAAGTGCACATAATATTTCCTTATTAATTCCTGCAAATTATAAAAAACAAACTTTAAAATTGTTGAATAATGGACTATTTGGGTTGTAGTCTGTGGGATACCAATTATTGAAATGATATAGTAGCTAATTGATCATCTTTTATAACCTTTATATAATTAATAATTGTTCCTTAATATAAAACACCCAAAGGTTCGGTTTGAACAATTGATTAAAATTGTCCTTTTTCATTTGATTCAATACAAAGTAATGTACCTGTTTTCTGATTTACAGTAGAATTTGTTCAAAGTTGAGTAGGTTTAAAGTAAAGACAAAGTGGTATTAATACAAGCAGACTAGGTGTTGATAGAAAATGTATTCGTTTTACTTATTTAATATTTCGAATTGGTTAAAGTATTATACAAAATTAAAAAAAACTGTACTTATCACTTATTTAAGATGTAGATAGAATAAATAACATTCCATAATAACTATATTATATGTCGATTGAATTGAATATTAGTCTTTGTTAATCAAATTAGATGTCGATACAATAATTTTAGTCTACGGGTTATAAAAAGAATACGACTTGTTGTTTGTTAAACATTTCTGGGATATAATTTCACAAAAGTTATCCCTATTAATAACTATATTTTTAGAAAAAAAAGAACCTACTATATTTATAAATCAGTTTACTTATTTAAACAATAAAATAGCTACCATACCACAAATTGCTTTTAACAACATCAAACCATCAACGATTGAAAGATAATATAGTAATGATTTCCTTTTTATAAGTGTATATGAGACTATTAATAAAGCAATAAATGGAATTGTATTTATCAAAATCCTTCCTATTGGGAACTGGTTTTTAATTGAATATAAAATGAAGACCATAAATCCTATAATGGTTAAAGGTATTACTATTCTGAATATTGTTTTTCTGAGTCCTTTTTGAACAACAAATGTTTCTAAAAACTGATTAGAATCTATTGCATAATCTTTAATATCAAATAGTATACAAAGCATAGCTACAAACATCCAATTCTTAAGAAACAGGACAATACATCGAGCATTAAATTCAAATTCTGAATGGTGTTTAATTGAATAATATAGTACTGGAATTATTGTAACTAAACCTGCCCAAACCAACCCAATTACAAAAGGTTTTAACCATCCATTATTTCTAAGATTAAAACAATACCCTAAACCATAGTAACCCAATGCCAGTAATGGGAAAGCCAATATTATCATCCATTCTAAAGGTGTTAACAATAATATTGAAGTCCCAAGATCTGCACCGACAATAAAGCTTAATATGACAAGTAGAATTGCCTGTACCCATTGTGTTTTAATTGTCAGTTTCTTATGTTCTACATACCATTTTGTACGTGTATTATATGAATCTTTCATTGAAGAAACATTGATATAAGCTTTAGTATAATAAACTACTGTTATCATAAAAACTGCGGCGTAATAAAGAATGCCATTTAAAGGTACAAACTGTTGCATAGAAGCTTCTATGGACAGGGCTACAGCACATAAGCCATAGAACCAGTTACCATAGAAAAAACAGTCTTTTATAGCTTTCAAAATATGTATTAAGTTATAAGTATTGCATGGTAAGATTTTAATGATTGTAACTAGTCTATCGAATCAATAAAATCCAACCGGAATAAGTTTCCGTTTTCGCTTCGTCATACAGTTTTACAATATAGTAGTAAGTACCAACTGGAGCAGGAGTACCTCCATATTTGCCATCCCATTTAATTTGATTGCCTGTATAATCGAAAACTTTTTGTCCATTTCTATCAAAAATAAATACAGTAACTTTATTGATACCATTTAGATCTTTAATCTCCCAAAAATCATTAACTCCATCTCCATTAGGAGAAAATGCATTGGGGATTTTAACATTGTTTACCACTTTAACTTCAGCTGTATCTGTAGCATTACAACCATCATTATTATAAACTTTTATGATATAATATGTGTCTGAAAAAGGAGTAGCTAAAGGTGACACTAGTGTAGTATTATCCAAAGTATTTGAAGGAGACCATAAGACAGTATTGTATGAACCTGTAATTACTGTTTGTAATACAGTGCTTGAACCTGCAAAAATAGTTTGAGAATGTGTAGTAGATACAAATGGAGCAGGAATAATAGTAATTGGTTGACTAGCTGTATCATTACATCCATCACTAGCATTGAAAGTATAGACTATTGTATGAGTACCAATACCTGCCAATTGGGGGCTGAATAAACCAGTACTATCGAAAAGAATACCTGTACCACTAAAAATTCCCCTGCCTTTTAAACCCTTGGTTTCTTTGACATTAATATAAAATGGTGGTGCATTTTCACAATAAATACTAAGTGGATCAAATTTGATAACCGGAATTGGCTTTATAGAAGTATTAACCGAAGCAGTTGCAGAACAACCTTTTAGTGAAGCAGTTAATGTGTAAGTACCTGTATCCGCATTAATGTAATTAAAAATAGTATCGAACAATTTAGCAGTATTATAACCATTGGGACCTGAAATATTAATACTAACTCCCGGATTTAAAGCCGATGAGTGTATAGTAAGGTATTGATGCATACATGGTGGGCTATTGGTAATAATAGCTACACTAGGTGTGGTATCCACCATTAGATGTACTGTATCGTTTTTAGAGCACCCCATTAGAGACTCTTTTAGAATATAGCGTCCTGAATCTGAAAGGGCACTAATATTCTTGGTGAATTTATTATTCAAGTTAACAATACTGTTTGTTGGGTCGATCCAAATATTGCTAGAACCGGCAACAGCATTTGCTGAGATAAAGTTTGCAGTACCTCCAGTGCAAACTGGGTTATTTACATTGATCTTGGTATTGGGCAATTTATTTACCAACAATTTTATACTATCAAGCAAAGTAGTACAATTTAGTTTGGAGGTATTGCAATAGTAAGTACCTGAATTGCCTAAAGTAACTGCATTTATCAAAGGATTTTGACTATTACTATTAAACCCATTGGGCCCTGTCCATTGATAGTTTGCATGCAACGTATTTCCTACATCACAAATGAGTTGTAATACATCGTTTTCGCAAACAGTATTATTAGGAGCGGAAGTTGAAAGTTTTTGTTTAAAATGATTAAAATCGGAAAAATAACCATACCGACAACCATTATTATCTCCATGAATTACACCCAAATGAAATTCCTGAAGACTATTAGAAACTACGGCACCACTACCAGCAGGTAAATCGGAAGTAGTTACTTGAATTCTTGCATATTGCCATTGCCCTCCTGTAAACGGAACTGGTTTAAACATAGCGGCATTGATAACCGAAGTTCCTCCATTAAAAGTAAAGCCGGATTCACCACCTGTAGGTACCAATATGTTCATGAATAATGGAATACTCATAGAACGGGTAAAACCAACATTTGTAGATCCGGTGCATTCTATTGTTGGTAATAAAGCATGGCCAACTTCGCAACTAAAACCAGAAAGGTGTAAGGCATAAACTGGCAAAGAAGCATCGATATAGAGTGTAGAATCGTGTACCCCCCGCTTATAAGTCTGGCCTGCATTTAGTGTAGCTTCAACATTACCATTTATAGTTACAGTAGTATTATTTTGAGTAGCTAAAATAAATACCCAATCGGTGGGCGGAGTAGGCGGAGGAGCATTGTTTAAATATCCTGGGATGGAAATATATTTCGTACCAATAATAGTTAGCGGAACAATCTGATCTCCTGCAAGATCTAAACAAGCATAGTAACCTCCCCCTCCTATAGAATCGTCTTTGATAGTAATAGCTATTGGTTTATCTGAAGTAACAATAGAGCCTGCCAAATGGCCTGCTGCTAAATAAGCTACTGCTGCTGATGAAAAGGATTGACCTTTATTTAAAACAATTGTAAATGTAATACCAGCAGAATGACCAGCAATATCTTTGGATGGTGTAATATTTATTGTAGTATTATTTTGAGTAGCAACAATATCAAAAGCAGAGTAAGCAGGGGGAGTTTTGGTACTATCATTATCCATCAAAGTCTGGCTGGGAATGAAGAAACTATTTCCTAAAGCATTGCTACCTTTAAGTACAAATATTTCGGGATTATTTTGAGATGATTCTTCATAATAGACCGTAATTAAATTATTAGATTGAATATATAGTCCATAATTAAGTATTGTATTTGGCGGTTTAGATTCTATTTGATCTATATCTGTCGTAAGATCAATAGTTGCACTAGAATATGCTGCAATATTGACAACCCTTATGGCAAAACCTGGATTAGCAGGCTCACTAATAGTAACAGTTGCTGCATTGGAAAGCGTAGTAATTCTAAGATAAATAGGACGATTACTATGTAATCCACCTCCATTATAAGTAACCTGAGGAGCAGCAAACCAAAAAGCCGTATCTGTTTGTGCTTTTGATACGGTAAAAAAAATAGTCGTTAATAAAATAAAAATAAATCGCTTCATAGTTATTCAACAAAAATCTATAAAAAAAACTATAACAAACAAAAAAATATTGATACTTGTTAAAGGATGCTTTTTAAAAGATGTTGAGTAATATGAAAACTGTTTAAAATACTATATAAAAAATTTAAAGAACCTTGTTCTTGATATGGAATTTAATTGATTTAAATTATCTAAAAAATCAACATACTGATGCATTGTATTGAAAAGTATTCTGAAATCAACTATCTAGGAGCAGAGCTTCGGGGAATTGAACTCATAGCGATTAAACTGTTTCATTATTTGAACTATAGTATATATTTCAGTGTAATATAAGATGACTTTAGATTTTTTAAGAAGTATTTATCTTTAAAATGCCTTAATTTGCCAGAATTTATTGGGTATGAAACAAATACAGATGGTAGATACTAAAACTCAGTATCTAAATATTAAGACAGAAATAGATGCCGCCATACAAGATGTATTAGACAGTGCTGCTTATATAAATGGTAAACCAGTACATCAATTTGCTGAGGCACTTTCAAATTACATAGGTTGCAATCATACTATTACTTGTGCTAATGGCACTGATGCTCTTCAGATTGCTATGATGGCATTAGGATTACAACCTGGCGATGAAGTGATCACACCATCTTTCACCTATATTGCAACAACAGAAGTAGTTGCTTTATTAAGATTAAAACCTGTTTTTGCAGAAGTTGACCCTAAAACTTTCTGTATTGATCCAGAATCTGTAAGAAAATTAATTACACCAAAAACTAAAGCAATCGTTCCAGTTCATTTATATGGACATGCTGCTCCTATGGAAGAGATTATGCAAATTGCTATGGAGCACAACCTTTATGTAATAGAAGATAATGCTCAGGCAATCGGAAGTACCTATACATTTAGTGATGGCACTCAAAAGAAAACAGGCTCTATTGGACATATAGGTTGCACCTCATTTTATCCGAGTAAGAATTTAGGTGCCTATGGAGATGGTGGGGCAATGTTTACTAATGATGCTTCACTTGCAGAAACCTTAAAAATGACTGCTAATCATGGACAGAATAAAAGATATTATCATGATATTGTGGGTTGTAATTCCCGTCTGGATTCTATACAAGCTGCTATATTAAATATTAAACTTAGAAAGCTAGATGAATATAATGCTGCACGCCAAGCAGTTGCTGCATTTTACAATAAAGCATTTAGTGTTAATGAAAATATTGTTACTCCATATGTAGCACCATTCAGCAATCATGTATATCATCAATACACTTTAAAAGTGGAGAAAGAAAAACGAGATGGTCTGGTACAATATTTAGCTGAAAAGAATATACCTTCCATGATTTATTATCCTGTACCAGGACACAGACAAAAGGTTTTTCAAGGAATGTCGTCTGATGTAACTAATCTGGACATTACAGACTGGTTGACAGACAGGGTAATATCTCTGCCAATACATACAGAGTTTGAAACCGAACAATTAGAATATATATCAAAAGAAGTCTTGAACTACTTAGGTTAAGAGCAACAAACAAACAAACAAACATTATGAAAATTACAGTTGTAGGAACCGGCTATGTAGGATTAGTATCTGGTACTTGTTTTGCTGAAACAGGCAATCATGTAACTTGTGTAGATATTGATCCAAACAAAGTAAGCAAATTATCCAATGGACAGATTACCATTTATGAACCAGGATTAGAGAAATTATTCCTTAGAAATCTAAAAGAAGGAAGATTAACCTTTACAACCAGTTTAGAAGATGGGATTAAAGATGCACAGATTATATTTTTAGCATTACCTACTCCTCCTGGAGCTGATGGAAGTGCAGATTTGAAATACGTACTTGGTGTTGCCGATCATCTTGGTAAAATAATGACCGATTATAAAGTTATAGTAGATAAGAGTACTGTACCTGTAGGTACAGCAGCAAAAGTAAGAGCTGCAGTAGCTGCAAATTTCAAAGGGGAATTTGATGTAGTTAGTAACCCAGAATTTTTAAGAGAAGGCGTAGCAGTAGACGACTTTATGAAACCAGACAGAGTAGTTATTGGTGTGGATAGTGAAAGAGCAAGAAAGCTAATGGGTGAACTTTATGGACCTTATGTTCGTCAGGGGAATCCAGTAATTTATATGGATGAGAAAAGCGCAGAGTTAACTAAATACGCAGCTAACTCTTTCTTAGCTACTAAGATATCTTTCATGAATGAAATTGCACAGCTTTGCGAATTGTTAGGAGCAGATGTAGATATGGTTCGTCGTGGAGTGGGTAGTGATGACAGAATTGGCAAAAGATTTTTATTTCCTGGAATAGGATACGGTGGAAGTTGTTTTCCTAAAGATGTACAAGCATTAATCATGTCGGCTGATGAAGTAAAATATGACTTCAAAATATTAAAGGCAGTTGAGGATGTAAATGAGAAACAAAAATTGCATCTTATTCCTAAGATAAAAGCATACTTTAATGATGATCTTAAAGGTAAACATTTTGCACTTTGGGGATTAGCATTCAAACCAAATACAGATGACATCAGAGAAGCTCCAGCATTATATTTGATAGATGCATTAACTGCTGCAGGCGCTACTGTTTCTGCATTTGATCCTGAAGCTTCAACTAATGTAAAAAATTTAATAGGTGACAAGATTACTTATACAAACAGTCAATATGATGCTTTACAAAACGCAGATGCTTTAATCATCGCAACAGAATGGAGTGAATTCCGCACTCCTGAATTTGATAAAATAACTGCTTCATTAAAAAATAAAGCCATCTTTGACGGTAGAAATTTATATGATTTATTTACCATGAAAGAGTTAGGATACCATTATGAAAGCATTGGCAGAACAGTTGTTTCACAATTATTTTAAATAAAATTTTTATGTCCCAAAAAAGAGTACTGATTACTGGAGCAGCTGGTTTTTTAGGATCTCATCTTTGTGATCGTTTTATAAAAGAAGGCTACTTTGTAATAGGTATGGACAACCTTATTACTGGTGACTTAAAAAATATTGAACATCTTTTTCCATTAGAAGATTTTCAATTCTATCATCATGATGTAAGTGAGTATATACATGTAGCTGGTAAACTTGATTATATTTTACATTTTGCTTCACCTGCGAGTCCTATTGATTATTTAAAAATACCCATTCAAACCTTAAAGGTTGGTTCGTTGGGTACACATAATTGTTTAGGGTTAGCAAAAGCACATGGTGCGAGAATGCTAATCGCTTCTACCAGTGAAATATATGGCGATCCTTTAGTGCATCCTCAGACTGAAGAATATTGGGGAAATGTAAACCCCATAGGACCTCGTGGAGTATATGATGAAGCAAAACGTTTTCAGGAAGCTATTACCATGGCTTATCATACTTTTCATGGTTTACAAACCAGAATTGTAAGAATATTTAATACCTATGGGCCGCGTATGCGACTAAATGATGGCAGAGCACTTCCTGCATTCATTGGCCAAGCACTTAGAGGAGAAGATCTTACCGTTTTTGGTGATGGTAGCCAGACTAGAAGTTTCTGTTATGTAGATGATTTAGTAGAAGGTATTTATCGTTTACTGCTAAGTGACTATGCTTACCCAGTAAATATTGGAAATCCAGTTGAAATTACTTTAAAAGATTTTGCAGAAGAAGTCCTGAAGCTTACAGGAAGTTCAGTTAAGATTGTTTACAAGGATTTACCAAAAGATGATCCAAAGCAAAGACAACCGGACATAACTAAAGCTAAAGAAATTTTAGGTTGGTCTCCTAAAGTAAATAGAGCAGAAGGATTGAAAATTACTTATGAGTATTTTAAATCTCTTCCTAAAGAAGAGTGGATGAAACAACCTAAAGAGTTTGTAAAGAAATAAATAATAAAACCGCAGGAATCCATATTTCTGCGGTTTTTTAAAGTGAAAACATGTCTAAACCAATTATTGCAGTAACAGGAAAGAATGGCCAATTAGGCTTCGAAATCAGTCAATTACACAACCAATTTCCTGAATTTGATTTCATCTTTACAGGAAGGGATGAACTTGACTTAAACACACCTGAATCTATAGACTTTTTTTTCGAAAAGTACTCACCTTCTTTTTTCATTAACTGCGCTGCGTATACAGCTGTTGATAAAGCTGAAACAGATATAGAAGCAGCTATGGCTGTGAACGCAACTTCACCTGGATTGATTGCAAAACATTGTCATCAAATAAAATGTCCTTTAATTACTATATCAACAGATTATGTATTTGATGGTATGGGAACCAGTCCCTACCCTATTGATTACATTACTAATCCAATAAACCATTATGGGTATACCAAATTACTAGGCGAACAGTTAGCTTTACAAAATAACCCTGAGACAATTGTAATTCGAACTTCCTGGGTATATAGTACACATGGAAACAACTTTGTAAAAACCATGCTACGTTTAATGAAAGAACGACCAACATTGAGCGTTGTTTCAGATCAGACAGGTAGCCCTACTAATGCTAAGAATTTAGCAAATGCTATTCTTAATATTGTACAATCTATTTATCATAAAAAGGTAAGCCCTGTATATGGTATTTTTCATTATTCAGATAAAGGGGTTATTTCCTGGTATCAATTTGCTAAAGAAATAAAAGACTATAAAAAGTTGGGGACAATAGTATCCACTACCAATACTGATAACTATCCTACTCCGGCTAAAAGGCCTAAATATTCAGTACTTGATAGTAGTAGAATAAAAGATGTATATGGTATTGAATCTTTAGACTGGAAAGAAAGTTTACATAGTTGTCTGGATAAATTATAATTTTCACGATTATTAATAGTATTTAAATAAATTATTATGGACTTAAAGTATCCCATCAGTCAGTATAAACCACAACCTTTTTCTGAAGAATTAAGACGGCAATGGTTGCACGATATACAAATGCTTCCACAGGATTTAGAAAGGGTAATTGAAAATTTAGATGAAGTACAGTTTAATACGCCCTATCGTCCTGATGGATGGACAGTAAAGCAAGTAGTGCATCATCTTTGTGATAGTCACATGAATGCTTACATCAGATTTAAACTTGCGATTCTGGAAGATAATCCAATAATTAAACCTTACAATGAAAATGATTGGGCTCATACCTCCGACGTTGACAGAGTTCCTGTAAATGTTTGCACTACTTTATTACATGCTTTACATAAAAAGTGGTATGCATTTTTGAAAGATCTTACTCAGGAACAATTAGAAAGAACCTTACATCATCCGGAACACCAGAAAGACTTGACGGTATGGTTTTTACTGGGTATGTATGCGTGGCATGGTAAACACCATGTAGCACATATACAGTCTTTAATAGATAGAAATAACTGGAAATAGAAAAATTAATTAGCTAATGTGATAATGTGCTAATTAGCTAATGGAATACAAAACTTCCTTTACAGATTTTGATGAAAAATAAATAAACTCAGATGAGTAATAATGTACGATCTGACGCATCTATGATGTGGCAGACAAATGAATCGAAATATTTATTTAAAGATACATGGATGACTGTCAGAGCAGACACTTGCACTAAGCCTGATGGTAAGATTGTTACCCCATATTATGTATATGAATTTCCTGACTGGGTAACCGCTTTTGCCATTACCAAAGATGGTAAAGTAATCCTGGAAAAGCAATATCGTCATGCTTTAGGGCAAGTTCATTATGAAATACCGGGAGGATGTGTAGATAAATCTGATTACAGTTTTCAGGCAGCTGTAGAAAGAGAATTACTAGAAGAAACTGGCTATAAATTTGACCATATTGAATTCATTGGAAACACATCTGCTAATCCATCTACTAATGCTAATATGATGCACTTATTTCTGGCAACAGGAGGAGAATATGTACAGAAACCTGAACTAGATGAGGGAGAAGATATTGAAGTTCAATTGTTTACTATAAACGAGGTTAAAGAACTGGTAAGAACTAATCAGATAATACAAAGTATGCACGTTACCTGTATACTGTATGCCTTAGAAAGATTAGGATTATTAAAGTATTAAATAAGTATCATGTCATCGGGTAAAATTCGTACTGAAAAAGAGTGTTTAAACTGTGGGCATCCTGTAGAACATTTATTTTGTAGTAAATGTGGTCAAAAGAATGTAGAAATAAAAGAAAACTTCTGGCATCTTGCATTTCATTATATTACTGATTATTTCCATTTCGATTCTAAGCTTTTACATAGTATTAAGCCTTTGGTTTTTAAACCGGGTTTTTTACCAAAAGAATATATGGAAGGTAGAAGAGCCAAATATATTAACCCTATTGGAAGCCTTATTTTTCTTTCCACAGTTTTCTTTATCATATTTCTCAGCATTAGTAATGGCAATAAAGGCATTGAGATAAACTCTCACGGAACAAATGTTGCAGATAGTATTAAAAATCAGCTTAAAGCAGATAGCAGTTTATCCAAATTAAAAGATTCCGTAGAGGTCAACTTAGGCAATAAAACCCTTAACAATAAAATATCTGTAAAAGTCAAAAAATTATTATCCGAAGGGCATGAATCGGAAAGAGAAATGTTTTTAGAGAAATTTAAACATAATTTTCCTAAAGTAATGGTACTATTGATACCATTTTTATCTTTCTTTCTTTGGTTTATATATATCCGAAAACGCATGCTATATGTGGAGCATCTTATTTTTGTAATCTACACCCATTGCTTTGTGTACCTGTTACTTACTGTTACTATACTTTTATCATTATTGTGGCAACCAATATTTTCCTGGTCGTTCTTGATTATTATGATTTACATAATACTGGCTATGAAATATTTCTATCAACAAAGTCTATTTAAAACAATATTTAAATTCTTTTTTGTTAGTCTTTGTTATTGCCTTTTGTTAGTATTTGGTTTAGTACTAAATGGAATCGTTTCGGCATTATAATGCTAAGTTTTATCCTCTACAAGCTCAATTGTCCAGAAGTCTCTAGAAAGATCTGCATTTGTTAGGTACTCGTAGGGTATCTTAAAATACCCGGCTAATCCCCAGGTATCTCCCCAGCTATTGCGTAAAATAAAATGATTGTCTGCATCATCATAACCAACCAATAATACTGCATGACCTCCTAAAGGTTTTTCGTCGCAATCTGGCATGTTCAACATACCAGATTGCGCTACAGTAGCAGATTCAAAGGCTGTATATACCGATAAACCAACAACTACTGGAAACCCTTCTGCTAAACAACCTTTCAGTTGCGTTAATTCCTGTGTAACTCTTTTATAATTAATAGCCTTATGATTTAAGGCCTCCTTATAACAATTTGCAGAAGGTTTCTGTGCAAAATATCCAGGTATATATGGCCAGGTTGTTTCGGAACAAACACCCAAAGATCCTATACTTTTAATTCCGTCTCTTATCTGGCCGCCACAATCAGTATCAATAGTATTTTCAATAGTTCTTTCATTATAATATATAAAAAGACGCGAAGGCATAAATGCAGCCTTTGCGTCTTGTTTTATTAATTCATACTGGAAAGCAGCAGAAATAGCATTTGCTGTACAACTATTTAAAGATCCCTGATTATACACTGGGGGTAACTGTTGTCTTAAATCAACTTTTGAAGGTAGTTTATCTGTTGTTTTTTTATTTACACTATATCGTAAATCTCGGTAATCAGGTAAATCTGGTTTCCAACCGTAATTTGTTTTTGTTCTTATCATAGTTTTAAAATATTGAAATAAGGAATGTTAATGCTTAATTTATATTGGAAATAATTTACTAATACTATACTATTTTTAAAACCACACTAATTAATTAAATAATAATAACTAAAGTATAGTATTATCATCATCTAAATAGCAAATTAATTTTCACTTATTAATATGGATTAAAGACGGACCTGAAATAACTTTGCAAAGAAATCAATATTGAAATTAAGAAACAACCGTTTTTAAACGGAAACCTCTACCGTTGTTTAACGGAGAATTTTACCGTTAAATAACGGAAAAAAATACCGTTAAATAACGGTTGTTTTGTATTTTTTTCACCTAGATATTTGCTGAAATTATTTTAAAACAATTTTAAAACAAAACAACATGCCAAAATTACCTTCAGCAGGTGCTCCTATTAAAGCAGAGGAAGCACATAGCTACATTCAAAAACAAGTTGCTTTGAAAAGCAAACTAAATGAACATCTTGCTAAAACTGAATCTACACTTGATCCAGATTTAAAGGCGCACTACCATCACGATTCAAATTCCTTTTTGTTTGATGTAGATAAAGTGAAAGCTTTATTGGAAACAGCCGATAAAAATGGAGAATTACCACAATATTTAATGGTCACCTTAGGTGCTAATTATCATGAAGGAGCTGATTTACATAAGCCAACTGTAGTACTTGCAGGAGTTTCTTATGATGATAAGAAAGATAACTATTACACAATGGGCTTAACAAATCCGGCACTTCAATTACCTCCACCAATAGTAAACCCCGGTTTTCCAGCTCCTAGAGGTTAATTTAATAATTATATGGATTTTATTTCATTTTTAAAGTTTATTTCGGTATGGAGTATTTTAATGCCATTTACAGCTGGAATAATTTTATTTAAGAAACTAGATTTTGATAGTAAAATAATATTACTAGTTGTATTGGGTGGAATTATTCCTCAAGTTTTAAGTAATAAATTCCTTCATACCTTAACTTTTCAAAATATTACATACAATCTTTATATTCCGTTTGAATTCTCTTGTTATGCACTCCTTTTTCATAAAAAGTATACTTTTCCCAAATTAAAACTCATATATAAACTAACGCTCCTTTTTTTTTCCCTCCTCTCCCTCTTTCTATTATTGCATAATAATATTTCAACCCTCTTCCTAAACCAATGGGTAATACTAAACAATATAATCCAACTTATATGGGTTGGTATGTATCTGATACAAGTTTATTTAAATGATGATTTACAATTTGAAGCTGATCAGCCTTTTTTTTGGTTTTTAATTGCTATCATTTGTTACGCTTCCTGCACCACCGTTTTTTACAGTTTATGGTATATTGTTTTAAGCAATGCTTTTACCAAGTATCGATTTGTAGAAATTATTCATCATTTGTTCAATATTAGTTTATACTTCCTGTTCTTTGTAGGGATATTGAAAAATAAAATAGTAAAGAACACAGATGGACGCATCTCCAAGTAATATATTAATTGCACTTTTTGCTTCCACTTTAATATTTTTGTTATTAGGAGGATTTGCTGTAGCATTTACAATAATATATAAGAAGAAACAACAAAAGAACAAAGAAGAAACAACCAAGAGAGAACTGAATTTTCAAAACGAGTTACTTTTAACTCAAGTAGAGATTCAGGAAAAAACATTAGAAACCATTTCTCAGGAAATACATGATAATATTGGACAGGTTTTAACCGCTGCACTGTTAACCTTAAGGATTATAAAAACAGAAGATCCTAAAATAAAAAACGAATTAGCATTAGTCAATACCCTCATGTCCGATGCCTTGAAAGATCTTAGGAATCTTTCTCAAAGCTTTAATACAGAAAAAATACTGGAAAAAGGTTTGCTGGAAGCGATTGAGTTTGAATTTACCATTTTAAAAAGGACTGGTATCAATACAAATTTGGAAGTATTAGGTAATTATCCTTCTATTTTACCTCAGAATGAGCTTATTTTGTTTCGTATAATTCAAGAAAGTTTATCAAATATTATAAAACATGCACAGGCTAAGAATATTACTATCAGAGCAATATGTAATGAGGAACATTTAGCATTAGAAATAATAGACGATGGAGTTGGCTTCAATACCAATGACAAATCAAAAGGTATTGGTTTAAAAAACATTTTAAATAGAAGTAAACTTATTGGAGCAAATACCCAAATTATTAGTGCCCCAAATGAGGGAACTAAAACTATATTATCAATAAATACTATATAATACAAGGGGATGAAACTGAAAATCGCATTAGTAGATGATCATATACTGGTAAGAAATGCCCTTTCTGATTTATTGAAAAAAAATAATTTCGAAGTGGTTTGTGAGGCTAGCAACGGAAAGATATTTTTCGACTATTTAAAAAATAATGACCAACCCGATATCGTTTTGCTGGATATCAACATGCCAGAAATGAATGGCTATGATACGATGGAAGAAATTGCCAAAATGTACAAGGAACATAAAGTAATTGCTTTAAGTATGTACGATAGCGAGCAAAGTATATTTAGAATGATAAAAGCCGGTGCCAAAGGTTACTTGCTTAAAGAAAGTCAACCCAAAGAACTGATTGAAGCTATTGAAACAGTATATACTAAAGGATTCTATTATTCAGATATTGTAAATATCAAGCTGGTTAAAAATTTAGCCTCTGTTATTCATAAGGAAGACAAAAAAGTAAATAGTTTATTAGAATTCACCCCTAAAGAAATCGAAACACTGCATCACTTTTGTACAGAATTGAGTTATAAAGAAATAGGTAGTAAACTAGGCGTTAGCTCCAGAACGGTTGAAAGTTATAGAGATGCTTTGTTCGAAAAAACAGGCATTAATACCCGAATAGGCTTAGTGGTATTCGCTATAAAAAATGGGGTAGTAAGAATATAAACCCAGATTAAGCAATAGAATTCAATTACAGTTTTCAAATAGTTCAAACACAAGCGTTAGCTTGATTTTTTGTTATTACCATAGTTCACTTTGATTGCTAACAAGAAATCTGCACAAACACTCGTCTTTATTGTATTGGCAACCTTCATAACGAACGCTAATGTGTAATCTGGGTTAAATTTGCTACGCATCAGCTTCCTATTATATCCTTATTAATGGATTGTTCCTTCTTCTTTTCTAATTACAGTCTATATTAATTATCTTGCGCAGCCAAATTAATATTATGTTTTCTAATTACCGTTTTACTGCAGCAGAAAGATTCTTACAATATGTTCAGGTAGATACGCAAAGCGATCCACATAGTAGTGAACACCCTAGTACACAAAAACAATTTAATCTATCGAAGATTCTGGTAGAAGAACTACTTGCTATAGGTATTAAAGATGCCCATCTTGATGAGTGGGGATATGTATATGCTACCATCCCTTCCAATACTACTAAAGAGGTTCCAGTAATTTGTTTCTGCAGTCATGTAGATACTGCTCCTGATTGTAGCGGAGAAAATGTAAAACCCATCGTTCATAGCAATTATCAGGGACAAGACATTGTTCTTCCCGATGACATTTCGCTTGTTATTTCGGCTAACGACTATCCCTATTTAAAAGAGCATATTGGTCATTCCGTTATTACTGCAAGTGGTTTAACCTTACTTGGTGCCGATGATAAAAGTGGTGTAGCAGAGATAATGGATTTAGCCAATTATCTTGTTACTCATCCTGAAGTAAAGCATGGTAACATTAAACTTTTATTTACCCCTGATGAAGAGATTGGACAAGGTACTGCTAAGATTGATTTAGTAAAGCTTGGTGCATCAGTTGCTTATACTTTGGATGGTGGGGAAGCAGGTACTTTAGAAGATGAAACTTTTAGTGCTGATGGAGTTACTATTACGGTACATGGAGTAATTGCGCATCCTGGTTATGCTAAAGATAAACTGGTAAATGCATTGAAAATAGTAGGAGAAATACTGGCTGCCTTACCGAAAGATAATATGAGTCCGGAGACTACAGAAAAGAGACAAGGCTTCTTTCACCCTGTTCATATTGAAGGTATTGCAGAAAAAGCTTCGGTTAGTTTTATTATCCGCGATTTCGAGAACAATTTACTGGCAGAACACACTGCTCAGTTAAAGCGTATTGCAGAAGAAGTAATGAAACAACATCATCTTGCTACCATGGAATTCGAGGTAAGAGAGCAATATAGAAACATGCGTTTTATTTTAGACCAGCATCCTCACATTACTATTTATGCTGCTGAAGCTTATCAAAGAGCGGGATTAACGGTAGTGAAAGAACCTATCAGGGGCGGAACAGACGGCAGTAGACTAAGCTATATGGGTTTACCTTGTCCTAATATATTTACTGGCATGCAGGCTATCCATAGCAAGAAAGAATGGATTGGCGTAAAAGATATGGAAAAAGCAGTGCAGGTTTTAGTACATCTTGTACAGATATGGGAAGAGAAAGCGCAGGTTTAATAGCTGATTGGACCAATAGTAAAATCTCCTGTTTAAACTATTAAGACCTTACTTTTTAGAAAACATCACCCCTTTTGTTACAAAAAATATATACAGTCCATTCATAAATACATCCAGTGCATCTATTAGTGGATACTTACGGTGTAGTACCAACTGATCTAACGCAAATAATAAATTGCTTGCAATAATGAATATTACTGCAGGTAAAAAATATAATTTATAATTTTTATCTTTTCTAAGCTTAATTACCCAATAGGTAATAGTAACTATTATAAATACATGTATAAGGTCCTGCGCTATTACAGCAATATCAGCATAACTGTTATTAAAATAAACCATTAAAATAATTATCACTAATAATATAGCACCCAGATAATAGGTTTCGGGAAAGAAACTGTTTGTTTTATTTTTATATTTCTTAAAGAAAACACCTCCAATAAAAATATACGCAAAACTGTATAAGGATAAACCAATATAGAAAAGGTTTCCATCGCTTGATAAGGTTAAAATATCGGCAGCCCAAGACAGTAACATAAATGTATAAAAATAAATTCGAGTATTGCTTATTTGGGTTATGCTGAACCCGTATATAAGCATTACAGGGACTATAGTTACACTACTAAGGGTATAAATTCTAAAGTGACTAGAGTATAAAGCATAGGTTTCTGTTAGTAATGCCAAAAAGAAACCCACAAGTAGTGTGTATTGTATAAATTTTTTCATACGTAAATTAAGGTAGATACAAATAAAGCTGTAATAGTACAATTGTCCTATTACAGCTTTATATATTTTAAATAACTATTTTATTTGCCTTAAGAATTAATCTTTCTGCAAACCTAGTTTTTTTCTTTTAGCACCTACACCAGCACCCGCAGCCAGCAGGATAAGGCTAAGTCCGCCATCAAATGGAACAGCACCGCCACCACCACTTGGACTACCTACTGGTGGCAAACTGCCTCCGCTACCACCTGAACCAGGTGTATTACCACCAGGGTTAAATCCGCCTGCATGTACCATGGTAGCACCTATCACCATTATTGCGATTAATATTAATTTTTTCATCTGAAAAATTGTTTTATTGTTATATTGTTTTATTGTTTAAGAAACCTCCCCCGAAGAGGAGGCTAATTCTTAATTATTAATTCTTAATTATTAATTGTGTATTGTACTCTGTACCCAGTAGTTTTAAAGTATATACCCCGGTAGCAGTACCATTTAAACGGATTGTTTGAATACTGTTATCATCGGTAGCGGTAATTGCTTTAGTCATTACCTGCTGACCAAGATGATTGAACAACGCTAATTCGTAAGTTCCTTTTGGTACATTGTTCATCTGTAAATTTAAAACACCGTTGGTAACTGGGTTTGGCATAGCCACAATACTAGCTTTAGTTTCGTTGCTTAGCATTACCACATGACTGTAAGATACTTTAGCATTATTGGCAGTAGCTTTTATACGGTAGTATGCTTTAGCAGAAGTTGAAGCATCGTTGTATGTATAATTGCTGTTATTGATGTTTTTAGCATCTACCGTAGCAATAGTTACAAACTCATTACCATTGTTAGATTTTTGTACTTCGTAGTTTAACATGCTAGTTTCTTCGCCTGTTGTCCAGCTTACTACGTTTACATTGTTTGCATGTTTTGCTTTTATGTTTACAAATTCTACTGGTAAAGCACTACCTGCTTTAAATACCACCACAAAACGGTTGATATAAGAAGCTTTATCGGCAGTAGTAGTAAAGTTTACAAAAGAACTATCTGCATTTAATGCAACTAAAGTATTTAAGAACTTATCCTGTAAGTATGGTTGTACATTGTTTACAGATGCAAATTCGTCAGCATCAATTCTTAATGTATATTGTTTAGCAGCAGTAAGGTTAGTCATATTCAGGGTAACTTCATCACCAATTACCGGGTTAGGTAAACCATCAATACACAAATCGGAAGTACCTTCGGTAATAGAAATGTTTTCGTTACTATTCCAGAATTTCTGACTGTCTTCTTTGCCAGCAACTTTTGTAAATGCAGCACCAAATACCGCTACAGCACCATCTATATTACCTAGTTTACCAGTAGTAGCATTGTTTTTCCAAAGGGTAGCAATAATTCTGTTTGGCTTACCACCTTTAAATACGCCATTGTTATTGTGTCCGCTTATTTTATTAGATTCTGATATGGTAAGTTGAGGAGTAGCAGAACCATCAGTTTGTACCCAGAAAGCCTGACCTGGTTGAATGTATTGGTTAATAGCAGAAGCATGTGGATTATTACTTGTACCAGTAGTATTGCTATAGCCTACAAATTCCTGATAACCTCCACTGGTAAGTGCTGTAGGATCAAAATAGTAGTACGTATCAGACAGACCTGTATGACTAATTGTACTCCAGTCTATAACTGCAGCATAAGGATTGGCAATAAAGCTGCCATCACTTGTTACATTACTTAAATAATTATCAAAAACAACATCACCAGTTACTAATGAACCGGTTGAACGAAGGGTAGTACTGTTCGAATAAGGATTAGCATCGAAGCCTGCAGCATATAGGTTCGGTGTTCTGTCGCCATAAATCATAATATGATAACCTGCAATTGGATCAAGATATGCGTAACCACTTTTAGTATATCCAAGGCTATGCCATCCACCAAGTCCGTTATGGTTATAAGTGTACACACTTGCATTACCTGCATAAGTATAATCAAAACCTGTATTATTATCAAAACCGTTTTGATTAAGCCCGGTATTTGCTTCACCAGTAATAAAAGTACCATAGCCTGGATGGGTGTAGCTACCACCTTCTTGCCAGCTACTGAAGATATCGGTACTAGGATTAACCCCACCAGTACACAATTCTCTGAAGGCTTTAAATCCAGCAGGGATATATCTTTCTACAGTTACATTACCATTAACTGTTCCATTACTCATATTAGCAACAACTGCAGTGTTAGTAGCATTACTTTTTAAAGTTAACGCAGTACCATTTGTATTTAAAGTGCCACCATTAAAAACTCCTAATTCAGTATAAATATTTAGATCACTACCTAAATTAAGTGTTCCAGTAGCCACAGTTAATATCGCTAAACTATTTTCTCCTGTACCAGTTCCAAAATTTAAGGTACTATTTGAAGGCTGGTCAAATTCTAATTGCGAAGTAGAAGAACCTTTGAAAATACCAGTACCTGAAAGAACCCCAGTTAACGTAAGAAAATTACCATTAATAGATAATGAACCATTTAATACCAAATCGTTAATAATTACATTCTCATCCAATACGGGTTGATTACTTGCAGAAGAAGGAATTGTAATTGTTGCTGGAGGACTCGTTGGATCAGGGAGATTCCCATTACTCCAATTAGCGGAATTACTCCACTTAGAATCGTTACCAGCACCTGTCCAAGTATAATCAGGTAGTACAGCAGGTGTAACCGAAACACCAGAAGTTGAATAATTACTATTACCAACCCAGGTACCTGTATTTCCATTAGTAGTAGCATCAGTAAGAGTAGTACCACTACCTTCATTAAATTGATAATATGCTACCAGACCAGATGTATTAGGGGAAATACTAGTATTCATATTGGCTTGAAGCTGCGCTTGCGTTCTAGCTACACTCCAAAGACGCAACTCATCCATTTGACCATTAAATAGATTACATTGACAAAAAGTTGGTTGCTGACGACCAATATTCATGTCGTTTACATCTTGTGTAAAAGTAACAGATGCCGTTCCTGCCGCTACTCCATTCACATAGAAAGTAAGTGTGCCACCAGAAAGGGTAATAGCTACATGCGTCCAGGTATTTTGTGGTACCGCAGTAGTTGAATATTTCCAACTGCCTGTATTGGCATTATAGAAACCCATTAAGTTAGATGCGTTATTTGCATTTAAAGACCATAGAAAATCGTAATTACCTTTATCTATAATTGTAACACTGCTACCTGAATAATTTACCCATGCCTCGATAGTAAAGGTAGAACCAAGATTGACAGAATTGCTATTGGGTACAGAAATGTAAGTGGAACCATCAAATACACCTGCATAATTTGTTTGTGCTTTGGCTGTATTCAACTGCAAACAGAATGCAATGCCAAGCAATGCAAATGCTTTAATAAATAGCGGTAATTTTTTAAACATAATCATTCTTTTTTAGTTGATTGTTTTAGTATATTATTATAATTAGTTGCAATAATATACGTAAAATCTGATACATCACCTAGGGTCTAGACCGTATTTTTCAATAAATACGGTCTAGACCCTAGGGGTTTTAATACATTTCTTCTATCGGTCTGACGATGAACGCCAATCGTCTGACCGATTGTCATAAAAAATCCCCGAATTATTACACTCCGGGGACTCTTTTATTTTGAAATATGCGTTTAGCATTTAGCATTCAGCATTTTGTATTAGCTGTTAAATCCCGCCTTTGGAGGGTGATAGGCTTCCTTTCTTATAAAAAATAATCCCTATCCTATTTATATGTTCTATCAAACTTTCTGAACTTAATTGATGATATACAGAAATATCAAACAGATAAGGGGTATTTAAGTCGTCTACATCCTGCAGAACATTCAATAATGTTCTATAATTTACTAAATCTCCTTTTAAGGTAAGGTCAATATCGCTTCCTTCTCTGTAATTTCCTTTAGCACGGGATCCATACAGTACCACTTCTTCTATTTCGGAATACTTTACAAAAACTGTATTTATTTTAGTAATTGTTTCATCAGTTAATCCAAATCTCATAAAAATGTTTTCATTTTTAAATAAAATGCTGCTATTAAAGGATAATAACTTTTTGTAATTAAATTATACTCTACTTCCAGTATTTCTTCTAAATAAGTATGTACGGTTTTATTTCTACTTTCTATCATATCCATCCAGGTTTGACCATCGTTAATAATTTCATTTTGAAAAGCCAATCTGGTTGCATCTTTCGATCCTATAATTCCTTGTATTCCTTTGTCCTGTAAAAAATCTTTCATTACTTTCCAGGCAAGTTCATGTGTAAATTCAAACCGCTGTATGGTACCTTCTTTTTCTAAATTACTGGGGTTCTTAATACTTATTACTGCTTCTTCAAAATGCGAGAAAGCATCACTAAAATTTTTAAACCTTTGTTTCCATCTTATATCATCCGGCATAAAGAATTATTTATCTGATAAAAATCTTCCATCTACTAAAAAAGTTTGCGTTACCACATCCTCTTTGTATAAATATACTCATACAGCTTCCTACTTAATCATTCAGAAGTAAGTTCCTTTGCAAATAGAACGAATTTTTTTTATCAAACAACTATCTATTTCTACCAAACTTTGATTACTACCCAATTTAGTATCAATCAATACTTATTTAGGTAAAATCTGATACATCACCTAGGGTCTAGACCGTATTTTTCAACAAATACGGTCTAGACCCTAGTAAATTTAAATGAAATTATACTTTTTTTTCTATTATTGTATAATAATTAGAACAAGAACTTTCCTGCTAAATAAAGGAAGTCACAGATGAAGTGGTAATTTATAATTGATAATTGATAATTGATAATTATTAATCAGGGTTTCTATTAATTGGATTCTTTAATGTATTTATAACCCGAAGAAAATTGCACCGGAAATATTATAGATGCCTTTGTGGTAATAAATATGAAGATAGTAATTAGAAAACGTTGCGTTTATAATTCATAATTGAAAATTCATAATTGTTAATTGATAATCAAGAACCAGCTGTTTACCAAAGACCAAAGACTAAGGACTACTTATAACTAACTAACCTTTTATGCATAAACTTAAAATAATTATTGCTATAGAGTATCCTCTAGTAGTGACAGTATTGAAGGATATTGCTATTAATAAGGGTTTGGAAATTGCTGCTGTGTGTGACAATAATAAGGAAACTTATCAGCAAATAATAAAACATAAACCCGATATTGCTATTCTGGGTATCTGTTCGGTAAGGATGAATGCTATTAAAGTAATAGAGAAACTGGCTGCAGAAAATATTAAGTTGAATATCATAGTAAAATCAGGGTTTACTGGAAAAGGGCTTTATAACCGCTGTATGGAATTTGATATAAAAGGATACCTTTTAAAATCTAACTTAACCGAAGAAATAGAAAACTGTATAGAAACAGTAGTTAATGGGAATATATACCATAATAAAAAACTTAAAGCTAAACTGACAGATGATAACACAGAAGGTAGTTATGGCTATTTATGTTTATTGACCATTACAGAATTGAAAATATTGCAGTTGATTGCTGATAACAAAAGTACCCAACAAATAACCGAAACATTGTTTATCTCCGAAAAAACAGTAAAAACCCATAGGGATAATATTACTAAAAAACTAAAAATTGCCCCTTCTCAGAATAACCTTAGCAACTGGGCAAAAGAACATCAGATAATGCTGGGAGATGTTGATTAGCTGATCTTATAATTTGATAATTGAATACAATTAATTAGCTTTATTTCATCCATCTTCGTTTATTACAATACTTCTTCTTGTTTGGTTTCTTTATACTGGATAACTGTTTTTAGTTTCTTTGAACCCAACTTTAAAGTTAAACCTAGATGTTCGTTTTCATTTATGTACAACTATACCTATATACCAAAATTTTCATTTTCATTCATAAACATCTTTACATATAGACCTGAATTTTCGTTTTCATTTATGTACAACTTTATATATATTCCTACATGTTTATTTTCCTTCATCTACAACTATACAGAGATACCTACATGTTTATTTTCCTTCATCTACAACTATACAGAGATACCTAAATATTTATTTAGTTAGTTCATCAACTCTATATAGATAATAAATTCAAAACCTTAATACAATTCTACTATAGTACATAAGATAAAATAGCAGGAAAATTCAATATTCATTTATTATCGGATAGGCTAATACTGTGTTAATGTATGGATATATGATACTTGTCATACTAATAGTCCCTTAATAAGGTTCTCTTTACCGAATATTAAAAAATAAATTATGAAATCGCTTATTACAGTTGCTACAAATCCATTTATAAAATCTCTTGAACATTGCTCTTACGAAAATGGCGTAAAATTTCTGGATGATACCACAAACAGGTTCGATGCCAACAATGCCGGTGGGGTATATACCGTAAAACTTACTGCCCTGAAGGCCAATAAAGAACTATATAAATCGGGGGTAGTGCAGTTGCAAAAAGGCGATCAGAAGAGTGCTACCAATACGGTAGATAAGAATACGAGTATTGTAAATACTACTGGGCATAGATTGTATACCAAGATAGAGGATGTGTTTGGCCCTCACTCTTCAAAGCTGATGGAATTTTTTCCTTCTGGCAAAACAGGATTAAATGCTGCCAATCGTGGTTATATACCAGTGATGATAAAAATATGGGATATAAAAGCAGCAACTTATAGTGTAGAACTAGGCCCTGATTGGGTAGCAGAAATTGCTGCATTAAACGATACCTGGAACGCTGGCGTTAAAGACCAAAGTACAGAAAAAAGTGTTGTAAAAAAAGGCGTAACCAACACTAGCGGTATTACAGTTACAGTAGCACAGAATCTCTGGGATTTATTTTTGCAGGTGCAGACAAACAATCAGCCAAATGCTGAAAATGCAGTCAACACATTTTTTGATACTACACCACTAAATACCAAAAATCATACGGATACCGATGGTTTGGGTAGGTGTCTGGGTATTGTAAAAGATGGTGAAGGTGATGTGTTAACTGCAGTTTCTGTAAATATTATCAATAACAATAATGAAGTAATCTGGACTGGCGGCACCAATAAAACCGGGTATTTCAGAACACCTAGTCTGGCAATAGGAATGTACCATGTACGTTTTGATAAAAATAAATTCGTTTCTAAAACAATCAGTTACGAAATTCAGGATGCAGCAGACATTGAAGTAAGTATAGTATTGCTGGCTTCACCAGTAGTAATATAATTGACAATTGATGATGGATAAATAAAAGAGAGGCGGTTGAAAATTCAAACCGCCTCTCTTTTTACTTTTACTTTTTTATTTTTTACCCTTCATCAATGCCTCAATTTCTTCGGTAGTAATAGGTATATTCTTCATCAAATCTATATTACCATTTTTGGTAATCCATAAGTTATTTTCTATACGGATACCCATTTGTTCTTCTTCTATATAAATACCAGGCTCTACGGTAAATACCATGCCTTGTTTTATAGGCTCGGTTCTAGTACCCAAATCATGTACATCTATTCCCAGATGGTGCGAGATGCCATGGTACAAATACTTTCTATAAGCCCTGTTTTCTTTATCTTCATTCTTTACATCGGCTTTGGTAATAAGGCCAATAGCAATAAATTGTTTGGTAGCTTCCTCCCCTACTTTATCGGTATAATCTACAATAGAAATACCTGGCTTCAATAATCCTTTGGCATAATTGTGTAAATGCAAACAGGCATCGTACACTTGTTTCTGACGTTTAGTAAATTTTCCATTCACCGGAATAGTTCTTGAAAGGTCGGCACAGTAACCGCCATACTCAGCACCAAAATCCATCAGGATTAATTCACCACTCTTACACTCCTGATTATTACTTATATAGTGCAAAGTTCTTGCGCTATCGCCACTGGCAATAATACTTCCATAAGCTTCTCCTGTTGCTCGCTGGCTAAGGAAGCTATGAATAATTTCTGCTTCTATTTCATGTTCAAAAACACCTGGTTTTACAAAGCGACAAACTCTATTGAAAGTCACTTTAGTAATATCTATTGCCTGCTGAATAACCACTACTTCTTCCTTGGTTTTTATGGCTCTCAGTCCCTTCATAATCTTAGCAGCACGAAGGAAATTATGTAAAGGATATTTAGCTTTCATTTCTGCTACATAGCGGTATTCGCTACTCTGCAAATAATTAGATTTACGATCGTTTTCGTTGGTATCCAGATAAATATTATCGGCCTGATGTACCCATGCCTGCAGCAGTCCTTCTAAAGAATCGAGCCATACAATAGTATCTATACCAGAAATGGCTCTTGCCTCTTCTACTCTAAGTCTTTTGCCATCCCATTTTTCTTTCTGTTCGTTAGGACGAACCAGCACTAATACTTCGCGGAATTTCTTATCTATATTATCGGGAAAAAGAATCACCATACTCTCTTCCTGGGTAATACCAGAAAGCCAATATAGATCACTATTTTGTTTAAACCGATGGATAGCATCCCCATTGGTAGGCCACTCATCGTTGCTTACAAAAATGGCAATACTGTCGGGCTTCATAGCCTTAATAAAACGACTACGGTTCTGAACGAAAATCTGTTTATCCAGTAGTAAATTTTTCATAAGATTGTTTATTTGAATGATAATTATTAATAATTAAAACTCCTCAAAGAAAAGGAATAATTGGAAGAAGAAGAAACCATTCTATTTCTTACAACTTAGGTTATATCCTCAAGACTCAAGATTGAATGCAATAGAATACCATTACACCAGTTCTATCACCATTGCAGAAGCACCACCGCCACCATTACAGATCCCGGCAGCACCAATCTTACCCTTATTTTGTTTTAATACATTTATCAGGGTAACAATTATTCTAGCTCCAGAACAACCCAATGGATGTCCCATAGAAACTGCTCCACCATTTACATTCACTTTAGCAGCATCGAGGTTCATCTTTTGCATATTTGCTATACCTACCACACTGAATGCTTCGTTTAATTCTACAAAATCAACATCGGTCATAGCCAATCCTGCTTTGCTAACCGCTTTTGGTACTGCAAGACTTGGCGTAGTGGTAAACCATTCAGGAGCTTGTTCTGCATCGGCATAGCTACGAACAATAGCCAATGGTTTAATACCCAACTCATCCGCTTTTTCTTTACTCATTAACACCAGTGCAGCAGCACCATCATTCATAGTAGAAGCATTAGCTGCAGTAACTGTTCCGTCTTTTACAAAGGCAGGCTTTAGTTCTGGTATTTTATCAAACTTTACATTAAAAGGTTCTTCATCTTTAGCGAACATAATTGGATCGCCCTTTCTTTGCGGAATAGCAACAGGTACTATTTCCTCATCAAACTTACCAGCATTAATAGCTGCCTGACTTCTCTTATAACTTTCCACCGCAAAAGCATCCTGATCTGCTCTGGTAATATTACATTCCTTAGCACAAAGCTCGGCAGCATTTCCCATTGCATATTTATGGTATACATCGGTAAGACCATCTTTAGCTAATCCATCTACCATGGCAGTATCACCATATTTATTACCCCAACGCATAGCAGGAACATAAAATGGAACATTGCTCATACTTTCCATACCACCCGCAATTACTACATCTGCATCACCTAGCAAAATATCCTGAGTAGCCTGCGCAATAGCTTTCATTCCACTGGCACAAACTTTATTTACGGTAGTACAATTTACTTTATCGGGTAGGCCTGCAAACTTAGCTGCCTGACGTGCAGGTGCCTGTCCAAGATTTGCCTGTATAACAGAACCCATATAAACAGCCTCTACCAAATCACCATTTAGGCCTATTTTATCTAATGCGCCTTTAATAGCGATTGCCCCTAACTGAGGTGCGGTAAAGTCTTTTAGTGATCCTCCAAAGCTTCCCAATGGAGTACGAATTGCCGATACGATGTATACTGTTTTTGCCATAACGATGATTCTTTTTTATTGTTAAATGGCAAATATAATAGAATATAGCAAACAGAACTAACAACTGTTAGCAATAATAATACCCTATACATAAACACTAACCACTTACTTTGTTGAAAATAAAATAAGATGACTGTGGTTCAAAGTCTTAGAAAATATGAAATACTCAACAAGCACTTCAAAAATGAAGAAGATGCTAAGACTTTGGTGAACCAGATATAAGAAATAGTGGAAGCAAAAATCAATTATAAGAAAGACATATTACTATCAAAAGATGATAAAGTAGACTTAATAGATCGCATAAACAACGCCAAATTAGAAACAATTATCTGGATTGTAGGAGTTGGTGTATTACAGTTTATATTGAGTTATTTGCTGAAAAAGTAAATCAGTATTTTAAATTATTACTTACTTCACCAAACCTCTTGGGATATTGGGGCTTTCGGGGTTTACACTTAGCTTGAGTAATTTAGGTAGTACTACTAAATCCATATCTTCCATGGGCACGGCTCCCAGCAATACTTCATCCCCCATTACGATAGCACCAACAAAACAACTCCTGTTCTCGAAATTAATCTTTACAGGGCCTACATAAGGTACTGTCCTTGAGGAGCCATCTGCTACAGTTGCTTCTCTTGTTTCGAGCGTGGCAAGTTGTAACTGCGCAACTACATGCTGCGGCAATACCAGGTAAGTAGATCCTGTATCTACCAGACATTTGGTTTGCAGGGGCAGCAATTCTGACTTAACAGGATTAGAAAGCGTAATAAAAGAATATACTAAACCCATAAAATAAGTTTTCACAAATATACCCTTGTTGGTCAATAAACAAACCATTTCCATTTAAACGATTGGATTAACTTAACATTTATTAAACCTCCATTTAAGCCCTTGGTCTACCCTTCATAATGGATTGCACTTATATTTGCACACTTTTTAAATGAATTATATGTTCAAAAAACAAATATTGGTAATAGCATTGATGGTTTTGGGAAGCACCCTTTTTGCTCAGAAAGATCCTGCTGCCAAAAAAGTACTCGATGAAGTAAGTGCTAAAGTGAAAACCTTCAAAGGCGTTAAAGCCGATTTTACCATTAAATCCTTTACCTCCAAAGGCAAGCCAAATGGAGTAAAGACTGGCAACATCACTATTAAAGGACAAAAGTATTTATTAAAGCAAGGTAAGACCGAGATTATCTGCGACAGTAAGACTATCTGGAACTATGATGGTGCTAAAACCATTACTGTTTCTCCTGCGGATGAGAATAATCAAACCCTTAGTCCACAGAATTTATTATCAAACTTTTACGATAAGGACTTCAACTATAAATTAGTTAGCAGTACCGGCAATTTTTACGAGATAGAACTTACCCCTCTGGATAAAAGAAAGAGCTTTAAGAAGGTAAATGTGTTTGTAGATAAAACAAAAAGCATGATTACTAAAGCTATTATCTTGGATCAAAGCAACAATAAAGTAGAGTTTAGTCTGAATAATTTAAATACAACTACTTCTATCCCCGATAGTCAGTTTGTGTTTAATAAAGCTAAATACCCTAAGGACGTTGAGATATTAGACTAGTTTACTTTTCAGGGAGTTAGGAGTCAGGAGATAGGTGTCAGGAGAATACAAATACAAAAAACTCAATAATAAAGAATTAAAAAGCTAAATGTATTCTGCTTTTTCTAAAGACTTCTTTTCTTAATAATACAGAATTCTACTGAATAAAAGTTTGCAACTTATGTTTAACTGCAATATCCTTATTGAGTCACAATACTTTCCTTCTGTTCTTGCAATGAAAGCTATGGTAGAAAGTGAGCAACTGATGATAGAACAGTGGGAGCATTACTGCAAGATGAGTTTCCGCAACCGTTGTATTATTACCGGCAGCAATGGCCCCATACATTTATCAATTCCTTTAAAAGATGGCAGACAGCAGCGTAGATTGATAACCGATGTGCTGATAGATAATACCGTAAACTGGCAGGTACAACATTGGCGAAGCATTAGTTCCTGCTATGCACGCGCTCCTTATTTCGATTATTTTGAAATGAAGTTTGCCCCTTTCTTTTTGCAACCTTACAATTCATTATTTCAGTTTAACAAGGCTATTCTTACTACCCTTTTATCAGTATTTAAATCCAAAACAAATTTGCAGCTTACACAAGGCTATCATAAAGAATGCGAAGGCTACAAAGACAATAGAAACCATTTCCTTCCAAAGAATTACACTCAATTTACAGAGGCAGCAATTGAATACACACAAGTATTTGAGTATAAAAATGGATTCCTGCCTAACCTTAGTATAATAGATTATATCTGTTGCGAAGGTATAAAGCTATAATCCGCTATTTTAATTAAAAGCCAATTAGAGATAAAACATTACACCAAAGACATTTCCAGAACTTGATGCATTGTCTTTACATAATGAAAACTAATTCCTTTTATATAAGCAGGCTCTATCTCCTTTATATCTTTCTCGTTTTGCCAACACATAATAATATCTTTTATACCTGCTCTTTTTGCAGCCAAAACTTTTTCTTTAATACCCCCTACCGGCAAAACTTGTCCACGTAAAGTAATTTCCCCTGTCATTGCTAGATAAGGTTTTACTTTTCTGCCTGTAAAAGCCGAAGTAATGGCTGTTAATAAAGTAATACCCGCACTTGGACCATCTTTTGGAACTGCTCCATCAGGAACGTGCACATGAACATTTTTAGTAGAAAAATCATCAACACTTATTCCATACTTTTTAGCATTAGCTTGTAAATAAGTGTATGCAGTAGAAGCACTCTCTTTCATCACATTTCCCAGGTTCCCCGTTAGTTTTACTTCTCCTTTGCCTTCACTTAAAAGTGTTTCTACAAATAGGATATCACCTCCTACATATGTCCATGCGAGCCCCACAGCAACGCCTGTAGTATTTACTGTTTTATAAATTTCATTGCTATATCGGAAGGAGCCTAAAATAGTTTCCAGATCGGAAACAGAAACGGTACCTGATATTTTGCCTTTGGTTGCGAATTCTTTTGCTTCGTAACGCATTACAGAAGCTACCTGACGTTCAAGTTCTCTTACCCCACTTTCCTTAGTGTAACTTTCTATTAGTTTTTCAATTACCTTATCGCCCATATTGAACTTTACTTTTGCAAGTCCATGAGCATCTTTTTGTTTTGGTATAAGATGTCTTTTAGCTATTTCTATTTTTTCTTCTACAGCATATCCGCTAAGGTCTATAATTTCTAACCGATCGCGAAGAGCAGGTTGTATGTTCTGAATATTATTTGCTGTTGCAATAAACAATACTTTGCTAAGATCATATTCCAATTCAAGATAATTATCATAAAATGCGTGATTCTGTTCAGGATCAAGCACTTCAAGCAAAGCAGAAGACGGGTCGCCTCTATGATCATTTCCAACCTTATCTATCTCATCCAATATCATTACCGGATTGGAAGTCTTCACCTTTCTAATATTCTGAATTATCCGACCAGGCATTGCCCCTATATAAGTTTTCCGATGTCCACGAACTTCACTTTCATCATGTAAACCACCTAAACTAATACGAGTATATTTACGACCTATTGCATGTGCAATACTTTTTCCAAGAGAAGTTTTACCTATTCCCGGAGGGCCTAAGAAACAAAGAATAGGACTCTTCATATCGCCCTTCAGTTTTAACACAGCAAGATACTCAAGTATTCTGTTCTTTATTTTCTCCATGCCATAATGCTCAGCATCAAGCACTTTCTTGGCATTTACTAAGTCGTAATTATCTGCTGTACAATCTTCCCAAGGCAAATCAAGCATTAAATCGAGGTGATTGTATATAACCGAATAATCAGGAGTAGTTGGATGCATCCTTTCCAACTTTTCAACACCAGATTTAAACATCGACTTGGCAGCATCACTCCACTTTTTATGCTCCCCTTTCTTCTTCATTTCCACAACCTCTCGTTCATTCGTATCGCCCCCCAACTCATCTTTAATACTCTTCAATTGTTGTTGTAAAAAGTATTCACGCTGCTGTTTGTCTATTTCACTCCTGGTTTTAGAAGTTACTTTATCCTTTAGTTCGGCAAACTGCAAATCGTTCTGAAGTAAAGTTGTAAGTTGTTCTGCCCGTATTTTCAGATTATCTGTTTCCAGTAAGTCTTGTTTCTTATTAAGTTCATTATTAAGGTTGGTACTTACGAAATTAATCAGGAATAAAGGGCTTTCTATATTCTTTAAAATGATAGCTGCTTCAGAAGGAATATTGGGAGATAGCTGTATTATCTGAGTAGCTAAATCCTTTATAGAGGAAATGTAAGCATCAAAATTATCATCATTCAATACTTCATCTTCACCCAACTGATTCACATTAGCTCTAAAATAAGGTTCTTCGGCTGTAAACTCTTTGATAGAAAACCTTTTTTTACCCTGAATTATGATTGTCGTGCTACCATCAGGCATCTTTATCAGTTTCACAATTTTGGCGACAGTACCAATATTATGAAGATCGGCAATGGTGGGCTCTTCCACTGAAATATCTTTCTGCGCTAAAACACCAATAAGTTTATCCCCTTTGTAGCAATCATTTACTGCTTTAATACTTTTATCTCTGCTTACAGTAATTGGCAATACAATTCCAGGAAATAATACAGTATTTCTTAAAGGCAGGATGATGATATTTTCGGGTATGATTAAATCTTTATCCTGTTCTGAATCATTTTCATTGATAGGGATAATGGGCATAAAATCCGAGTCGTCACTTAATCTAAACGTATTATTCATTATATAGAAACAATTAAATTTTGAAGGAGTTTGATTTGGCAATAATAATGCCAATAAGTCCAAAGGAATGTAAACAATGTCAAATTGACAAGTTTAATATTATTCCTTATCAAATTATTAGTAATGAATACCTTATTTTTTTTAGACAATTTGGCAGTATTCTCAATAACCCTTTTTTTTAAGCTGTTATAAATCATTATTTCCAGCCTTATCAGACTTTACATTTGCCGTTCACTTTTGATTTGCTAAATGATAAAGAACCTATTCATTTTATTGATAATCACCTATATAAGTTATTCTGTAATAATTTATAGCATAGGTACCAATCAAATAAAACAAGAAAAAATTACAACAGAAGCAGCAAAAGGATTTCATATCTGGCAGGAAAAGAACTGTCAGAGCTGCCATCAGTTGTATGGATTAGGAGGCTATATGGGGCCAGACATTACCAACATCATTTCCGATTCTACTAAAGGGGAACCTTATGCAAGGGCATTCATTAACAATGGATCGGCTAAAATGCCCAATTTTAAATTACAAAAAGAAAAGATTGATGCATTAATTGCTTTTCTTAAGTGGGTAGATAAGAGTGGGCACTCCAGGATAAAAAAGGAAGAAGTTTCCCCTGTAGGAAATTATCAAATTGAAGAATAACATGAACAAAATATTTAAAACATACTTTTCTTTTTCGCTGATATTGCTAATTACTACATTGGTATTTGGTGTAGTAGCTGCATTATCATTCCTATATCCCGAGCAATATAAAGAAATACTACCCTTTCAACAATTAAGACCTTTCCATGTTTCTTCTGCTGTATTCTGGATACTTACAGGTGCTACTGCCAGCATTTATTGTTTTACACATACTTATATTGCTAAAAAGGAGCAGTTATTTGCTTCTATATTCATGTCCATATGGATGGTAGCCATAATAATTGTGTTTATCTGTTATTCATTCAATAAGTTTGGAGGAAGAGAGTACTGGGAATTTCCTCCATCTATCAATATCTTATTTTTAATTGGATGGCTATTTTTCATAAGACATTTCTGGTTGTTCTGGAAGGTAAATACCGATAAAAAAAGTGTATATATCTGGATGTGGCTTACAGGTATCCTCTTCTTTCTTTTCACCTTTATCGAACAAAATCTCTGGAATATTGATTGGTTCAGAGCTACCTTCTTAAAAGAGATGACCATACAATGGAAATCAAATGGATCGATGGTGGGTGCATGGAATCAAATGATTTATGGCACCTCTATTTATCTGATGGTAAAAATCAGTGGCAACAAATCTATTGCTACCAGTAAATGGGCTTATGGTTCCTATTTTCTAGGGCTGACCAATCTGATATTTAACTGGGGACACCATATTTATAATATTCCTACCGCTAACTGGGAAAGAACCATTGCTTACAGTATTAGTATGACAGAATGGATTTTTGTAATAGGGATAATTCAAAACTTCAAAACAAAATTATTTGGTAATCAACAGCATAAACATTTATTGCCTTATCGTTTTTTACTGGCAGCAGAAGTATGGGTTGCATTGAATCTTTTACTGGCTTTATTTATGTCTATCCCTGCCATAAACCGATATACTCACGGCACTCATATTACGGTTGCACATGCAATGGGAACTACTATTGGCATTAATACCATGATACTGATGGCTAGTTTTTCTTACTTTACTGGAAATGAAGCTTATGAAGGTTTTTTAAGAACTGCTTTTAGAATAGCACAACTGTCTCTTTTTGTATTCTGGATAGGATTAATAGTAGCTGGTATAATGAAGGGTTATCTTCTGGTAGAAAAACAATTGCCCTTCGGTGAAGTGTTTGCTGCTACTATACCTTATTTGAAAATAGTTTTCTATGCTGGAATTACATTATCTATCAGCTTTATTTTCATCATTCGCCAGCTATTTAAACGAGTGAATTATAGTGATTAAATAAATTAGTTATCCCCTTTATAAAAAAACGCTCCCTAAAAGCGCTAAAAAACTACAGGAATAGTATTTTCGAGGAATTAAATATTGTACATGTTTGGAGTAACTATCCTCGGAAATAATTCAGCTATACCATCTAATGATCGTCATCCTACTTCTCAGGTAGTAACCATTGAGGATCAATTGTTGTTACTCGATTGTGGTGAAGGCACGCAAATGCAGTTCAATCGATACAAAATTAGACGCAGTAAGATTACGTATATTTTTATATCTCATCTTCATGGAGATCACTATTTTGGTTTGATTGGTGTAATAACTTCCATGGCTCTTTTAAATAGATTGGATGACTTGCATATCTATGGCCCCGAAAAACTGAAGGACATCATTGAAATTCAATTGGATGCTGCTGGAATTGTACTTCCTTTTAAATTGTTTATCCATGCTTTAACAGAAACTAAATTAATTGTAGAAGAGAAAAAATTTACGGTTTCATGTTTCCCTGCAGATCATCGAATAGAATGCTGGGGCTTTGTGATTCGAGAAAAGAAAAATCCAAGAAAGATAGATATTGAGAAAATAAGTCAATCTGAGATCCCTAAGGCTTACTACGATGAATTAAAGAAAGGGGAAGATTATATTAAAAAAGATGGTTCCGTTATTTTGAACCATGAAGTAACTATCCCTAATACTCCCCCTAGAAGTTATGCATTCTGTGCTGATACCAGGTATAATGAAAGCATTATACAATATGTAAAAAATGTATCAATGTTGTATCATGAAACTACTTACCTAAAAGATCAGTTGGATCGTGCACATGAACGGTTCCATTCTACTACGGAGCAAGCAGCTACTATTGCATTAAAAGCAGAAGTAGGTGAATTGATTATTGGCCACTTTAGTAGCCGCTATGATACACTTACAAGCTTTCTGAATGAATCGAAAGTAATATTTCCTAAAACATCTTTAGCTAAAGAAGGTAGCACTTTTAAAATATAATAGTAATTAGCGAATTCGATTATTCGACAATGTACACAACAGCGGGTATTATTTCGCATTAATACACTTCACTTTGTAGTAATCCTGCAATACTTTACGGCTAGCAGGTGTAGCTATATCATCCGAAATAAACAGCAAAGTAGGTTTCTTCTTCATCCATTCTTTCATCATAGCTTTCTGGTTGGTACCAATTGCATTTACTTGCATTTCCATAGAAGTTTCAATAATAGGAACAGAAATAGTGTCTACCTTAAATGTGCATGCATTATATAGCATATTTTCTCTATTGCGCATGGCATAATGATAGGTTTTAGCAGACATTAATGATCCTACAATTTCTTTGGTAGTATTATTGGCTATAATGCAGATGATTAAGACAGTAGCAACCGTAAATCTCAACTGATTATGTGCTAAAAGTTGCTTTATATTTTTATCCATTATACAGATACCCATATAAAAGGATAGTATAAAAAATACTATAAAGCTTGCTGCAGACAACACATTCAGAGCTCTATCGGGAATAGAACCATTGCTCAACATCAATATAGGTATTAAGACCATTAATAAAACAATACTCCAAACAGTAATAAATAACAATATAGTTCTCAGGTTGGTTTTATGATGTCTTAATACAAATATTCTTTCACGAATATGAATAGCATATAGAAAAATTGACACCATGGTTGCCCAGAATAAGGGCGATTGAAATATATTCCAATAGACTACAAACACACGATAAAATGCAGATACAACTGATAGTACAATATTTACATCTTTACCTTGCAGTATATTCATTCTTTCCCTGTTGCCAGGTGCAGCTATTAAAATAATTATACTGATTACATAAAATAAAGCAAGTATTACTATTTTTCCACGATGAACATTGAAACGTTTTTTATTAAGTATCAACACAATCAACATCAATAATCCACTAAAAATTGCAGAAACTTCGCTACTACCATTGCAAGCCGCTATTAATATTAACAATGCAATAAATGAACCTGAAACAATTTTTTTGTTGCTAGTTTGCAATAGGGTGATGGCAATAGCCACTATCATCATTAATACAATGACAGAAACCTGATAAGTAACTGCACTGCTAAACCAATATAGAGCTGAGGATAGTTCGGGATATACCACAAAAAGATTAATGGTCATCAGGAAAGTAATAACTATTCTGTCTCTACATTTAATTGATTGATTAATAATATGATTGCTGATGGATGTTATTAGAATATATACAGAAGCTAAGGTTAGCAATATCAATATTATACTGTGCAGATAATAATGATTCAAAAAGAATCCATTAGCCGAAAACATAGCAGCTATTAGGTTGGAAGTATACCGCCCGCCCCAATGCATATATACAAATTGTTGAAACCCTCCTATGCCATAATGCTGCTCATTTATCAAAGCAAAATAATCATCGGCACAAGCATGATTAAAGAATGCTAACACTATTAGTGACCCAAAGAAAAAGGTAATAACTAACCAGAAAATACCTGAAAGTAATTTGAAAACAGAATTATCGTTCATTAATGTTAGATTATTGGTTATTCAGTTCCTGCATTCTAGAAATATATTTACCTAACACATCAAACTCAATGTTTACAGTAGTTCCTTCTTCTATGTGTTGCATATTGGTATGTAGATAAGTATAGGGCACTATAGCTACTTGCAAACTATTGCGGGTAATGTTAAAACAGGTTAGACTAATACCATTTATACATATAGACCCTTTCTCAATTACTAGGTGAGCAAACTTTTCGTGGAACGTAAATGTATATTCCCAACTACCATCTCTATCAATTTTAGAGGTACAAACTGCCACATCATCTACATGCCCCTGAACAATATGACCATCCAAACGACCATTCATCAACATACACCTTTCAATATTCACTATCGTACCTACTTGCCAGTTATTAAGACTCGTTTTCTTTAGCGTTTCTTCAATTGCAGTAACCGTATGGGAATTATTATCCAAACTTTCTACTGTTAGGCAAACACCACTATGCGCCACACTTTGATCTACTTTTAATTGGGAACTGATTGAGGAACTAATATTGAATGTTTTGTTTTGTCCATTCGAACTTATACCTACTACTTTACCTGTAAATTCTATAATTCCTGTAAACATGGCGCTAAGGTAAGCAGTATTACAATATTTTGAATGCTGAATATAGACTTACAAATAGGGTTGTATAAGATAATGAAGTTTATGGGCTCTATAAAAATTCTGAGAGATTGTATCAGAGAGTTTTGAAAACTTCTTCAGAACTTTCTCATGAAGTACTATAAGTTTCTAATACTGTTTAAAACCCATCTGATAGAGTTTGAGGAGGTTTTAAAGTGTTTTAAAATATTATCAATCTATTGTAAAACATTCTCAAACAGTTTTACAACCTTCTCAAGCAGTTTGATAGACCCCTCAAAGAGTTTAGCAACCTATATAGTATTGCATTAATTTTGAAAAAAAGTAAACAGATGAATATTAAAAGTGTTGCTGTTTTTTGTGGTAGTAAGTCAGGCAAAAAACCTGTTTATTTAAACCATGCTAAAGAACTAGGTACTATTATTGCCAACAATAACCTAACCCTGATTTACGGTGGTGGCAATGCAGGCATTATGGGAGCAGTAGCCGATGGAGTTATGAACAAAAATGGAATAGTAATTGGCGTAATTCCAACTTTATTTTCAGAGGAGCATCATCATCATAAAGGAATTACTAAACTTCATTTAGTAAGTGATATGCATGTAAGAAAGAAAATGATGTACGAATTGTGCGATATGGCTATCGTACTTCCAGGCGGATTTGGGACAATGGATGAACTATTCGAAATGGTAACATGGAATACCCTAAAAATACATGAAAAGAAAATAGTTATCCTTAATTCTGGTGGATATTACGATGCACTATTGCAATTTATAGATGTAATGCAAGAACAACACTTTCTGTATGAAAACTGGAGAGATAGAATTCAAGTGGTAACTACACCAACAGAGATTTTTTAATCATTAGCATTTCTGGAAATCAGTTATCTTAATTTTTATTGTTAGTTAGGGTTATATAAATCAAACTATATTAAAAATAAAAGTTAATACCTGTACGAATTACTGGTAAAAGATTTCCTTGAGCGTCCTTATATGGGGTATTTTTTTCATTTCCTAAATCAACCATTATAGTCGTAAAAAAGCTAGACTCACCAATTATTCTTCTGCCCCATCCTATTCCAACTAAATAACTTGTAGAAGTATGAAAATATTTTGCAGGCAGATATCCAGTTAAAGTCTCTCTAATACTATAATTATCTATTTCAGGTTGAGCTTGTATAAAATAGCCTTCAAAGGGATGAACTCTTACAAAAATACCAGCACCATAACTAGTGGCTTTATAACCAGGGATCTGATTGTAGGTATCTTCTGAACCTGAATAATAATTGATATTAAATGCCAACCCTGCATCTATCCATTCTTTAAAAGAATACCCAACTTCTGGCAAAATACCAATTGCGAAACTAGAGACTGTTCCGGCTCCATACCCTAGGTTTAAAGATCCACCAGCAAAAAGCTTATGTTTATCAAAACCATAATGTTGTAATACAGTAGTATCAGTATCATTTGCAGAAGCAGAGTTTTGAGCCTTAACTGTATAAAATCCACATATGACTAAAATAGTCAATACTGAAGAAATTCTGATACTATTCATAATTTAATAAATTAACCCGTATTCAATATAAATTGAATACGGGCTATAAAAAAATATTGTGATGCTAAATGTTAGAAACCTATTCCAGGGCATCTAACTCTAGCAGCAGCTTCGACTGTTCTATTTAATTTACCTCTCCAAGTTGCACTAATTTCAAAACCACCCATACTCTGTGAAGCTTGAGTAAGACGTGAAACGTTTACATCATAGCTTACTCCAATAGATAAATCATAGATATCCAGTTTTACGGTAGGTATTACAGCATCGTTCCAACGGTAGAAAGCACCTACTCCAATGTTATAGGTTTTCTTATCGTCGTATCTTTTCTGTAATTCACGAGTATACATTACCCCACCAATAAAAACCTCCGCACCACCTTGTTGTAAATAATCTGCATATACATGCACATTATCGATATCGCTGGTTTGAAATTTAAACCCTGAATTTAATGTAAGTTTCTGAGGAACAGTTGTAGCAGTATTGCTGGTGTAAAAATTAGTTTTAGGATTGTTGAAATGAAATAAACCAATTCCAAGATAAAAATGATCTTGTTCACCCATTTCACCACTGTAAGATATACCTGTAGAGGCATCCCAATAACCATAGCTGGTATTGCTAAATACCTGACTGGTAGGATTAGATGGATCATAGTGACCATTTACAAACTGATCGTCCCATTTTGCAGAATAAGGATCAAACTGACTATTTACATACCCTCCCATAAATGCAACAGACAAATAATTATCATGCACTGCGCTTAATGATTTATGATAACAAACTACTGGTAAAACTTGTGTTCTTTTCAATTTAAGATCACCCGCCTGATCGTAAGATATTTCGGTACCAAGCGTTACCCAATCATACCCTTTACCTACAGGCAATTTTATTTCACCGCTTAACCCACCGGTTTGAAAAGGAACAGTCACACTTTGCCATTGGTTTCTGTAAATACCAGTAACCCTTACATCGCCTTCAAACACACCTGCCAAAGCTGGGTTGCGAAGAATAGGTTTCTCGTAAAACTGAGAGAAGTGCATATCCTGAGCCACACAATAAAAAGAAGGAAGTGCGACAAAAATCAGTATCTGAATTATTTTTTTCATCTAGATTAATATTTCAATTTTAATTCAATAATGTTATAACTACTTGATTAAAGTAATATTTCCTTGGTAAGTAAATGGAATATCGTCATCACAAACTACTTCACAATAGTAAACATATACATCCGGAGGAGAATAGCTATTTGTATTCCTAATCTTACCATCCCATCCAAACTGAGGGTCGTTTACATTGAAGTTTGCTCTTTCGAACACTACTTGTCCCCAACGGTTATAGATTCTAAAATTCTTCACCAGTTTAATGCCCGAACCTCTCACCATCAGTACATCATTTCTACCATCTCCATCTGGTGTAAACGCATTAGGAATGTACACCTGGCTATTCTGACAGAAAGTTTTTATATACATTGAATCAGACTTAGAACATCCATAAATAGTTGTAGCCTTTACGGTATACAATTGATTACCAGCAACTGTTGCTACTGGATATTCACAATCAGTACAATTCAGTTGATTTATTGGTGTCCATGTAAATGTCTTAAAAGTATCATTAGATAATGTTAAGTATGAAAGCATGTTAATAGTAGAACCAGTCTGAATAGGATTTGGAACAGTATCCAACCCATAAGCATATCCTAATTTAACAGTCGGATATTCACCAACTATTACATGAACAATACCACTATCACTAAAGCAAGAATTAGATACTCTTAATGTATATATGTTATCCCCTATACGAACCGGATGAGCAATTGGGTTTGCAACACTATCATTGAAATGACCATTGTAATGTAAACTGGAATCTACATTCCAGGCATAGGCTGTTGTACCCACAGCAACTGAGTTTAATTGTACAGAATCACCAATACATATAGTATCTCTTAATGGAGTAACAGTTAAAGTAATAGGCTGAATAACATTAAAACGAACAGTATCGCCATAACCTGTACAACCATTGCTTGCTAAACCTTGTACATAAAGTATTGAACTAGTAGTTGCAGTAACGGTTACTTTTGAACAATTCGCAGTGTCACAAACTATTGAAGGAGGCGCTGGATTATTACCAGAAGCAGGCCCCCAGGTAAAAATAGTAGTCCCCGGATCATTCGTAGTAGCAGAAAAATTGAATGGTACTCCTCTACATAATTGTGGAGGATTGTTTTGTGCAATTGCTATTACAGGTGTTTGTAAAACATGAACTGAATCAAAGAATTGTGCAATACAACCATAGATAGTACTAACTGTTAATGTATCAAAATAAGACCCAACAGAAGGATAAGTATTGGTAACATTTGAACCATTATATGTAGGAGCAGGTGTAACTCCAGCAGTATTGCCAAATGTCCATACGTAATCCTTAATTGGATCGATAGATACAGCTGTACTTGTATAACTAACTGTTTGTCCAGTACAAGCTACTACCCCATTATACGGATTAATAACATGCGTAGTAATCTGTGGTATACTATTTACTTTAATGTAAATAGGTACATTAATTGTACTGGTACAACCACTATTAGCAGTTACTTGCAATTGTATTGTATCTGTATCAGTAGTATGATATGCATGACAAGGATTCTGTAAATTACTGAAGTTAGTTGGTAATCCTATATCTCCAAAGTTCCAAGACCAGCTATTGGCATTAAAACCAGAACAAGCATTGGACATATCTGTATAACAAACATTGGTATTACCACAATTTTTGTTAATAGAATATACAAATCCTGCTTTTACAGAGTCTATTTTGATAGTATCTCCAGTATTCCAGTTAAGTGTGTATTTGCATCCACCTTTTGATATAAGATCTACAGTTGGATAATAGTTTCCACAATTACTGTAAGAATGGAATACAGTTGGACTGTTCCAAGCAGTAGAGGTAGTGGTATTATCACCAAAATGCCACACAAACATACTATCTACTCCACTTGGATTCATTACCTGAAATCTTACAGGTGTTGAACCGCATATATATCCATGATCATACTTCCAAACTTGAGCATAAGGACTAGTAATCACTACTTTTTCAGTATCTGTATACAAACAACCACCTGCACTTTTTGTATCCAATACTACGGTGTAAGTACCAGTGTCCTGATAGGTGTAGGTAGTAGAATTTGCACCGGTAACAGTAGGACCGTTTGGATAATTTAAATTCCATACTAACGGTGGAGTAGAGCTGGAAGGCGAATTATTAGTAAATGTTACCGTTGCAGGTATACAAGTTGGATGATTATTTGAAATCGTAAAGTTAGCCTTTTGATTAGTGACTACTGTATATGCAACTTTAGTTGTATCGGAACAATATCCTGGACTTGGGAATACTGGATAAGCAATAGTAGTCGCTAGAGCAATACTATCTACACCAGGATTTGTAAATACTACTGATGGGTTAGTTGATGTAGAAGTTTTAGGAGAAGGCAACGTAGTTGCTTTAGACCCATTATACTCTGCATAAGCAAATTCCCAGAAAGTAGAAACATTTGGTGTATTTGTATTATTCTGAGGCATTACAACATCTCCAACACAGAATGTATCTTTAACTAATTTGAATTGAGGGAATGGAGTCTGGAACATTCTTACTGTATCAAACATTACAACAGTATCACAGAAATTGGACGCTCTTACTTTGATAACGAATTTACCTGTATCAGTAAAAGTGAACTGTTGAATACCTGCAGGAATATTGGTAGTTGCATCGGGGGTACTATTTGGACTACCATTTATTGGATAAGACCACATTTGTACTATATCTGCCCCAATAGCATTGTACAACTGATTGACTGTATGCGGAGCACAAGCATATTGATCGGTGTAAGTTAATCCCAATTTTAGATTAATAGCAGTAAATGCAACTTGAATTGTTTGAATTGGGGTACTATCTACTCCACACTGGTTATAAACCTTCAATCTTACACCAGCTGTGAATGGGAATACATGTACTACAGGATCTTTAGGATTAACATTAATATAAGAGGAATCACTTGGTGTTTGAGGATAATACCAAGACCATGTAGCAGCATCAATCTGACCAATTGTAGTATTAAAAAGACTATCTCTTAAAGGGGCACATCCACTATATTTCGAAGCATAGAAGGATGCTCGTGGAGTAGCTAGAATTCGAACTGTGTCAGTTACAGTTACTGAATCATGCAAACAAGCAGTCCATGCTGTCAACTTCACAAAATATAAAGTATCGTATCCTTTTACAGAATTGTAGGTGTAAGATCCTGGAGCTGGAGGATTGTAAGTATTAGCAACATCGCCTTCTCCAAAATCCCAATAGAACCCTTGGTATAATCCAGCATTATTGGTAGTATCGTTAAATGTAATCGTTGTGGTATTACAACTTGTTAATGTACTAGCAGTAAATCCTGGGTTTGGTTTGATACGGGTATAAAAAGTATCTTTAATACTTACAACTGTACCGCAACCATGTTTACTGGAGTCTCTTAATTCAACAATTGCTGAATCTCCTGGATTAGTGATAGTATACAAACCAGTTTTTAGGAAATAGGGACCAGAATACTTCAATACACCATTTACATACCATGAATACACAAAAGCACTGGTATCTACTGGATAGTTTAATGTGTCTATTTTTATTATAGAAGAATCTAATACAAAACCAGAATATGCACCGGAAGCACCACAATCTGTTTTCTTGGTAACTATCAATCCTGTTTTTGGCGATTGATACACCGTTATTGTAGCCACATTGCTCTTCAGATTAGCAATAGGACAATTTACAGAAGATGTTCTACGGAAATAAGAAGTAGAAATTCCAGGAGACAGTGGTGTATAGTTCTGAGAGGTAGCTCCTGGAATTGCAGTAGCCCCTGCTGGATTAGTACCAGCTTGGTAACTCCACCATTGATAAGTATAGCTTCCACCACCGCCTGTAGGTAGTGACCCTGTGAATAAAGGACTTACTGGTTGACTAAAACATATTGCTGTATCATTTTGAATAAAATTATTACCAAAACCTGCACCAATTTTCAATGTATCTATTGTAACAGGGCAACTAGCATCGTTACTAATGGTGTAAACTAAGTCATATTCACCAGAAGGTCCTCTAAAAATATATTGATCATCATATTTATGGCTTGTATCTATGCCAGTTGACCCAAAATGATCAATCGCGCCAGCATTATTTGCTGTCCATGTAACCACTTCCCAAGGTCTTGTTGGATCAATATTACCACTTAAATTTATGGTAATATTGTTTCCAGCATAATTACAAAGAGTAGTATCGCGACTATGAATATTTGCTTGGGTAACAGATGGGCGATCAAATATTTTAAAAGAATCGGTTAACGATTGACAACCATAAGAATTTGCTAAAGGACTGGAAATAGTCCAGTACAAATCATATGTATTATTAGGAGCAACAACAATGGGTGATGTTGGACTATTTGGATTACTAATAATAGCCGTTGGATAATTTGAATTAGGTTGTGTCCAAGTTCCAATTTCTCCTTTACTAGCATTAGGAATCGTAGCATTTAAAGTACTTACAAATTGATTACATAAATAGTTGCTATCTCCTGATAGGTTCGCTTTTGGTTGAGTTGGACCTGGTATAACATACATTGTTATGGAATCTTTAGGGGAAGAACATGCCCCATTTGCAACAGATACAGAAGTTAAAATTCTAAATGAATCAATTGAATTACCATTATTTGTATAGCTAACATCTAAGTATGGACCAGAAAAATTCGTAGGTATATTACCACTTGCAGGATTCCAGGAACCTTGGTTATAAGAAGATAGATTGCTTCCAAGATAAGAAGTACTCCAACTGTATATCGCCCCTGGCGTGTTTGAACCAACAAAAAGATGCGATTTAGATCCACTACAAATAGTGTCCTTGAATGTATTATCAGTTAAATAAATGGTTGGGTAAGGCAGAATAGTCACTGTGTAAGTAAAGGTTTGTCCTGGGCAACCAAAACTATTGTAAGGTGTAATAGTATACTGTACTATATCCTGAGCACCATTTCCATTTATTACATCTTTTATAATACCAGTTCCAGATGGGGTATTACCATAAATTGTAGGCCCAGCATTACTAGTCCATGTGTAAGTAATACCATTTGAAACAGTTGAAGGATTAAAGTTTAATGGAAGTCCGGAACAAGTACTTGCAGTTGTACTGTTACCTGATACAATAGGTAATAAAGTTATTTTTCGAGTAGCAAAAGTGTCAGCACAACCATTTGGTTGTGGTTTATAAGCCCAGAACTTAATTGTTTTAGTACCTACATTATTTAAAGTTGCATTTAATCCATTTCCAAAAGGTATAGCAGGGCTACTAGGGTCAATCCATGCTAGTGAACTTACAACACCAGAAACAGTTCCTGTGAAATTAAGGCTGGCTGTATTTGCACATACAGAAGTATCCCTACTTGGAATGATAATATGAGGATATACCTGTCTGTTTAAGAATAATTCGAAAGAATCTGTGTTTACACCACAAGTAGAAGCATAGCTTACATATACTTTATAATCACCATCACCACTTGCTGGAGGGGTAAAAGTTATAATAGGATACTTAGTGTACTGTGGGGTACCAGCACCTACAAAAGTATGAGTACCCGCAATATCAGTAACTGTCCAACTATAAGGATGCGCAGAATCTGGACTAGCAGTTCCACCGTAATGAGGTTTCATTATGGTGTCAATTGCTGGAGTTCTAAAAGCAGAATCAAAATTAACCGTTTTGCTAGCACCATAAATACAAAAAGCATTTGTTTTGATATTGGAATAAGAAGAAACAGAATTTCCATTAGGGAAAGCCACTCCTCCGCTTCCTTCCACTATTACAGTTCTATAAGCAGCAGTATCATGATGAGAACATGCATTAGATCCTACTAGTCTTATTTTGTATATACCAATTTGATTAAAAACAAATTTAGGAGTTATTGAATCTGCAAAAGTAGATCCACCCAAAAAAGTATAATTACTTGGTCCATAAGGAACTAATATATTTCCATTCAATGAATCTAAAACATCCCAATGGAATTTCCATTTTTCAGAACAAGTAGAATCAGATAAATTATCTACAAAAACTGTTAATGGAGAACAACCTTTTATAATAGTATCCTGAACACCGGCACTATCCAGCATAAATTTAGCTTTAGGCGGTGCCACTACATTTATAGAATCGATAAAGCCACTAGTTGTACAAGATTTATTATCAGCAATCAATTCAATAAAATATTTTCCAGGTAAAGTAAAACTGTCTAAATGATTCCAATGTGCCACAGGGGTCGGAGTACTAACACCGTTAATTATGGTGGAGCTACTATCTACTGCAATAAATGGATTCGTTGCAGTATCATTGATATTTCCACATCCTACATAACTTCTGTACCAGGTATAATATGCTGTACCCGTACAAGAATTATTACTACCTGCATAGGAAGAGTCTTTAAAAGTTACCGGAGTATTATCGGTAATAGGATTGTACATACATGCTAATTCAACATGACCAAACTTTGCCTTTACAGAGGAAAATATCTGTAAAGTGGCATTTGCGCTCTTGAAACTACATTTATTTCCTTGAAAAGGATTAATTAGGGTAGTAGAGATAGGCCATGTTTTAGAATTGTTAAAGCAGGAAGTAGTGTCATATCGGTGGGTCAATTGACCATTATTGTTCATTAATTGACTATAACTTAAGAATAAAGTACCTGGGTGATTTGGATCACCCCAATTTAATGAGTACAATAAACCTGGAAAATTGTCGTAAATACCAAACTGAAAGCCTGCTTGATATTGATTTATGGTAACATATAACTTCACCGTATCGCCAGAACAGCCAGTTGATTTAGTTACTGTTCCAAGATTTAATACCCAGTTGGAATTAATGATGAAGTAGCATTTTGTGCTGACAAAACCACTATCATCTTTGGCTTTCAACATCAACGTGTAATATTCTCCTGCTTTGAGGGATCCAAACGGAAACATGATAGGAGTTTTAGGGGTAACTGCTCCAGAGTATACTATCTGATTTAGATTAACTAAAGTATGAAAACTTGAGTTTATCAAAAATACAGAATCATAACTTGAAGGGGACTTAAAACTACCGGCTGTAGAATCCATTAAAGAAATTGAAGTATCAGCTAGATTTCCAAAAGCATCCAAAACGGTACCACAATAGCCAAAAAACATAGCCGAATGGGTAGGATCATAATTAATAGCAGTGGTGTTTCCTACAGATCCTGCTATAGCAAAAGATTTTACAGCAGGAGATGAAGCTGTTCTTTTTCTTATCACCGGAACAGAAGAATCGGAAGAAATAAAAGGCAAAGTGGATACTACCCTGAAAACAACAGTATCAGCAATTACCCCAACACCTAATTTTGGAATGATACCATTTACAAAAGTAGTATATGGAACCTGTTTATTATTGAATGTATAGCGACCTATAATTTGAGCACCCAGCAATCTACCTAGCGATTTTGTAGTATCCGTAATAATAGAATCCTTATATTTATAAGGTACCATTACTATTGCAAAAATATTAGATTGAAAACTAAAAGTGTTCTTTGTATTCAAAGAAACAGCGGTATCTCCAAAACCATTAGTACCAAAGGTACTTAAGTTTATAGGAACTGCTATGTTCGAGCTATCCCTAAAAACCTGAAAAGCATTTCCAAATAAAGTCTTGTCAATTGAAATTGACTGAGAATATCCCGCAGAAAACATCAAAATCCCCAAAACAAAGCCAATAAACATTTTTTTCATAGTAAAACTGATAGCATTAACAAAATTCATTCTTTTTCTGTTTTTATTTAAGCTTATAGAAAACATATACACTTATTTACATTGATTGTCTACCTTTTTCATTATAGAATAAGAGCCGTAAAATTAAGGTTAATTTTCATTTCTAGACCATTTTAACATTATTAACGCTGCCTTAAATTTTATTTTTTTTTAACATTATATATTTGGACGCTGTAAATGACTAATAACAAAGGTTCTCAGCTAATTAAATGTGTATTTAACTATCAAAGAAAGTTAAATAATAATGAACTATAAATGTTAATACAAATACTTATTTTTTTAATTAAAGTAGCTGTTTGAGTTAATTAATATTTTTCACTGTTAGGCACATCATAGATAAATATTGGTAGCCAATTGCAGATTCTGTTGTTCTTTCATAATTGAGTACTAATCTCCTGAAATTGAGCAGCCAAGCAAAAGTTCTTTCTACAATCCATCTTTTAGGCAGAATCTCCCATTGAGTTATATGGTGTGTTCTTTTTACTATTGTCAATTCCATTTTTAAAATTTCTTTTTACCAAGTTTTTAAGAAGCTGTTTAAATTAATTAACTCAAACAGCTTCTTAGTATTTCAAACAATATTGGTAACGCAACAAAGGATAGGCAGAACGCAACAAACAATCGGGCTAACTCGCAAAAGAACAGGTCCAACGCAACAAACGATAGGCAAAACGCGACAAACAATCGGGCTAACTTACAACAGACCAGCTCAAACGCAACTAATGATTGGCAGAACGCGACAAACAATTGGTCAAACGCACAAAACACCAGCTCAAACGCAAAAAAGGATAGGCAAAACTTGATAAAGGATAAGTCAAACTCACAAAACACCAGTTCAAACTTAATATAGACAAGTTCCAACATCACAAATACGCTACTCAATAGAACCCACATACATATTCATTTCCATATAAACGCCTTTTTTAGAGTGGCATCTATTATGTAATGCACTGTTTGTATAAACTATTTTAGAATTCATTATGCAATTATCGGTAGCGAAACCAGGCAGATTTAGTTGGATACTTAATTGATAAACCTAACAAAGTAGTAGCACAGATAGTACATCTGGAATATTATATGAATTATTTAAACAGCTTAGAACAAACTACAAATACGATACATAAAAGTACTACTTGAATAACTCCTTTTCATCCATCAAAACCCTCTGGTTCAGTCAAACGGTTTCACTAAAAAGTATCGATTTTGTAAAAAGGATTAATCATACTTGAAAGCTTACTATTAATGTTCTTACTTTACAAACTAAAGTATATTGCTTTTAATCAAATAGCTTATTGGGGAATTTGAAAACAATTACAATTAATAGCATTAAAGTAAAAACCTAATTGCTATTAAACAAAAAATAATTTCAAAGCATAAGTAATTGAGAAACACAAATACAACGTGGAAGTTTGGATTGTAAACTTTGAATTAGAGTTTATATTACACAATTTATCTGGTAGAATCGATTTCCACTTATGTTTAAAAATTCGATGCTGAACTAATTTTATCTATAGTTGTTTAACTTGCATTCATATAATTTAAAATACTTTTTATGATTCATAAAGATACAATTGTAATAGGGGGAAAAAGTAACCATGCTATTACAGTAAACAGATTGGGATATGGTACTATGCGCCTTACTGGTGAGGGTATTTATGGCGAGCCAGCTAATAGACCTGAAGCGCTGGAAATACTTAAATCAACTACCAAAAAAGGAGTAAACTTTATAGATACTGCTGATTATTATGGGGAAGATGTAACTAACAGATTAATAGCGGAAGCATTGTACCCATATCAAAAAGATTTAGTAATCTGTACTAAAGTTGGTGGTGCCCGTAAACCAGATAAAAGCTGGATAGCTTTTAATACACCAAAGAACCTTAAAACTAGTATTGACAATAATCTTCGCACCCTAAAACAAGAACAAATAACACTGGTTCACTTTAGGGTAATACCAGGCATAGGAGCTTCTTTTGAAGAGTCGATGGAGGCTATGTTTGCTATGCAAAAAGAAGGTAAAATATTGCATGTGGGTGTGAGTAACGTAACGCCAGAGGAACTTCAAACTGCCATAAAAATAGGCCCAATAGCAACAGTTGAAAATATGTTTGGTCATGGACAGCGTATATCTGTATCGGGTGCTCATGGGGTTAACAGAGGTGGCGAGGAAGTGTTGAGAATATGTGAGGCAAATGAAATACCACTGATCCCTTATTTCTCCTTGTTTAATTCCCTTCCTAAAAATGACGAAAGAATGGCTAAAGTTGCTGCAAAATATAATGCAACTATTGCTCAGATAAACATTGCTTGGCTCTTGCATTATTCACCTTGGATATTACCTATACCAGGGACATCATCGCTGGCTCACTTTGAAGAAAATATGCAAGCTGCGAATATCAGCTTGACATCGGAAGACATGAACTTTTTGCAATAATATTGCTCAGGTATCTTTAAAATCCATTGATTAATCTATTACTATTACAAGGTTTTAAAGGCCATACCAATACAATCGATAACATCGGTAATTAGCATGCTTTCCATGCTTTGTTTTTCCAAGGCTATATCTGCAGCCAGCCCATGAATATATACGCCCATTATTGCTGCATAAAATGCATCGTATTGCTGGGCTGTAAGTGCAGTTATTATACCAGTTAATGCATCGCCGGAGCCTGCTTTTGCCAAGCCTGCATTTCCAGTATTATTCAAATAGACCTCTCCTTTTTTAGTAACCAAAGTTTTATGCCCTTTAAGGACTACCGTAATCTCAAATTCCCGCGCTACTTTAATAGCTGTTTCCTGTCTATCTTCTATCAACTGATGTTCACCAAATAACCGATCGAATTCTTTTATATGTGGGGTTATAATACTTCCTTTAGGAATTTTATTGAAGAGTTTTTTATTAACTGCTATAATATTTAAAGCATCGGCATCCAGAACCAGTGGTACACTTTTATGTGACAGAAAATTTTCCAGTAATCTTCTGGAATCTTTATCGGTACTTATACCAGGGCCAATGCCAATAGCAGTATAACTAGATAAGTCTACCTTTTTCCAACTTCGCATTTGCAGCATCGCTTCGGGAATAGCCGATTGTAATATAGTCCGTTCAGCTTCTGGTACATTTACGGTAAGAAGCCCTGTGCCTGAGCGTAGGCAAGCTTTTGCAGCGATTACAGCTGCGCCCATTTTCCCCTTATTTCCTGCAATGAGTAATGCATGTCCATAGTTGCCTTTATGAGTATCCGGTAAACGGGGTTTTAGTAAGCTGGAGACGAGCGTTTTAGTAATCGTTTTCATTTTCCAAATTTAAGGGAATATGATTTATGTATGACTCTATAATGGATTGATTCAAAATGTATTATGTAAGGAAAAAAGATAGTGTAAATTAAAGAAAACTTGCAACAAAATATTTAATCTATCTCAATATTGTATTTGCTAAGAAGGCCAGCAACGGCTGGCATAGAAAATTTAGCTTTCTTTAGTTTGTTTAATTCAGGATCGAAAGCATAGTTGATGGCGGTACGAAAATCGGTTTTTTCTAATATGGTTCTTACAAAAGAAGCCCCGAGCAAATCGCAGTTGGTAAAGGTTGCTTCGGAAAGATCGGTTTCAGCAAAATCTATTTCCTTTAAAGAGCAATCGACAAATCTGGTTTTCTTCATTCTTTTCTGATAGAAAGATGAATAGTCTACCTGACAATTCTGAAAATAAACAGAGAACAGAAAATCGTTGGTGGTATGGAAGGTAATACCCATCAATTTGCAATCGATAAAACGAACGGACTTGAATCCTGTATTACCTACCAGAGACAATGAAAGATTGCAACCAGTAAAAATACAATCCAGAAAATCGTTATTACTTAAGTCACATTTCTGAAAATTGCAATTAATAAACTCACAGTTATTAAACTCCCTGTGTGCTATTTTCTTTCCAGTATAATCAATGCCAGAGAATGTTTTATCTTCATGAATCTTTTCCATTCCAGAAAGGTTTAATTAATATTGCTTAGTGATTAGTGAGAATGCAAATAGATGGTTCGATTCATTTTTATTTTGGAATAACATATGTTTCAATATCGTTTATGGTAATAACGTTTCCAGATAGTATTATAAGCCTTTCTATCACATTTCTCAGCTCTCTTATATTTCCAGTCCAATTATATTGTTGCAAGGCTGCTACTGCTTTCTTTTCAATCTCTTTAACGGGCTGTCTATAATCGGCTGCAACATCTACCAGAAACTTATTGATTAATATGGGGATATCATCCCTTCTTTGGTTAAGAGATGGAACATGAATGAGAATTACTCCCAAGCGATGATACAAATCAAGACGAAATGCTTTATTGTCTACCTCGTCCAGTAATTTTTTATTGGTAGCAGCAATCACCCTTACATCTACACTGATTTCTTTTTCGCCCCCAACCCTTGTAATTTTCCCTTCCTGTAATGCACGAAGTACTTTTGCCTGAGCACTTAAGCCCATATCACCTATTTCATCGAGGAATAAAGTACCTCCATTAGCCTGTTCGAACTTGCCAATTCTTTGTTTGATAGCAGAAGTAAAGGATCCTTTTTCGTGGCCAAACAATTCACTCTCAATTAGCTCGGAAGGTATAGCAGCACAGTTTACTTCCACCAATTGGCCTGTTGTGACTCTATTACTTTTTTCGTGTAGCCAGCGAGCAACCAGTTCTTTGCCAGAACCATTCTCTCCAGTAATCAATACTCTAGCATCTGTTGGGGCTACTTTATCAATGGTTTCCTTTATTTTTTTAATAGCATCACTCTCTCCTACTATTTCCTGTACATTGGATACTTTACGTTTAAGAATACGTGTTTCCTTTACTAATATATTTTTATCGGTAGCATTTCGGATTGTAATTAATAATCTGTTTAAATCAGGGGGTTTGGCAATAAAATCAAAGGCTCCTTTCTTCACTGCTTCAACTGCAGTTTCAATATTTCCATGTCCACTAATCATAATAATAGCTGCATCGGTGTTGGCTTCTGTAGCTTTGCTCAGAAATTCCAGTCCATCCATTTTGGGCATTTTGATATCACAAAGCACTACATCGAAATTTCCGGCCATAAGTTTTGCAAAACCTTCTTCTCCATCTACTGCTTCCTGCACTGTGTGTCCCTCGTTTGTTAATATATCTTTCAATACACTGCGAATGGATCTTTCATCATCTATTACCAGAATGTTTGCCATAATTTCAAAAAAAAGTAAAAATAAATATACTAAAAGTTAATTGACTTCTAATCTGGAATGAAGGATGAGACTTCCTACACGCAGCATAGTACTTCCAAATTCCAAAGCCAGTTTATAATCGCTACTCATGCCCATACTAAGCGTATCCCAACCTTGCGCATCCTTGTGTTTTGTGTATAGTGAAGAAAGGTAGTCAAACTCTTTTCTGATTACAGACTGATCATCCGAAAAACTTGCCATCCCCATCAACCCTTTAACTTTAATATGTAGTAAAGGTTCCTTAGATAATGTTTCCAACACTTCTTTTAGCTCTACAAAATCAAATCCAAATTTGGTTTCTTCCTGAGCTATATGTACCTGCAATAAACAAGGGATAATTCTATTCCATTTTGCTGCTTGTTTATTAATTTCCTGTAAAAGTTTAAAACTATCTACCCCATGTATAAGGTATACAAATGGAGCAATTAGTTTTACTTTATTCGATTGAAGATGACCTATGAAATGCCAATGAATTCCCTTTGGCAAAACGGCTTCTTTATCCAATAATTCCTGTACATAGTTTTCGCCAAAATCTTTATGGCCCAATGCTATTAATTCTTCTATATCGCTAACAGGCTTTGTTTTAGTAACTACTACCAATGTGGCATTTTTACTAGCAGCTTTTTGGGTTATTAAATAATAATTTTCCAATATTACAGGCATTCAATTTATTTTTAATGGCGCAAAAGTATAGTCTATTCAACTATAAAAAAGAATCGATTTATACAGCGTAGAAACTATATAAACCGATTCATGAAAATAATAATTTGCTTTAGAATCTAAATTTAAGACCACCTGCCAATATATATTTACCATAACCAGCTTCCACATAAACTGCAGCACGAGGACTAAGATTGAAATCGGCTCCTAATGAAATCTGATAAGCAAACTCTGAAGGATCGGAAATATTATTTTGCTTCAACCCATTGGCATCTGTAATTTTCTGATCCCATACATTCACACCACCTGCCAGACGTAGATAACCATTAAGTTTAGCTAAATCGACCGGTAAAAAGTAGTTTTTCAAGTTGGCCAATACTGACCATCCGGTTAAAGTACCATTGTAAATAGGAGCATCTGAAGGACCAGCATTTATAGCATAATATGGAACAGAACTAGTGCCATATGTACCCATTAAACCTAAGCTAGTAAATCGGCTAAACTGATAGTCGATAGCAGCGTTGTAAGATCCTGTTTTCTGGTAATTCCCTTTCACGACACCTTGTGAAGTTAAATCGGGTAAAAGGTATTTATCGACATTTGGAAAACCAAATCCAACTGATATATCAACAGTTGGAATAAACTTTGGAGCTTCTTCTTTCTTTTGATTGTTGTTATTATTGTTATTGTGGCGTTGAGGATAAGGTCGGTTGTAATACCTTCCACCATAATAACCCCCACCAAAACCAAAGCGAATTTGTGCACTCAATTGAGTCGTCACGATAAGGCTCATCATTACGATGAATAGTACGGATAAAATGTTCTTTTTCATAATTCCTGTTTTAATGCAGGATACGATACAAAACCCGTACCAAAGTTTAATTTCTTTTTCTTAATATATAATTAAGAGTTAGCATTTAACTTTTTAGCTACCCCATTATGGGTCAAAATAAGTTCTTGTTGTTCCAGAAATTCTAGCACTTCCCAATACTTTTCTTTTGAGTATTTATGTTGTTGCAATAAAGAAGTTATAAGAATGCCCTCTATAGGTATCTTTTGTAAAATAGTGTTGCTGATTTCTTCAAATTCGTCTATATTAATGGGTTTACGTTTTTGTAGCAAACAATTATCACAAACCCCACAAGGTTTATCCGATGCTTCGAAATAATCAGCTATATACTTACTTCTACAAATAGTTCTTAGCTGTATATATTCCGTCATTTTATCCAATCTTTTCTGGAATCGCTTTTTACGTTCAAAATAATTCTCCGTATTAATATAAATATGTGCAGCTGATGCTCTGTTTAATAAAAATAAAATTTTAGGTGAATTTGTTTGTGGTAGGTATTCTATAAGCCCCATTGACTGGAGCTTTTTTAGTTGTAACATTATTACTTCGGGAGTAGTATTACAAAGGAAAGCTATTTGCTTTTCAAAGACAAATACGCTATTATCCAATATGCCGCTATATTTACGCATGAGTGCTTTAATTACTTCATCCAATTCCGGATAGTTGTCGGCAATATTATTGATAGCATCTTTATCAGCAGTAAACTGAATACGAGAAGGTGTAAGGGTTTTATCGCTAACAACAATATGTCCTTCCTGTTCCAATATTTTCAATACATTGATTATTAGATTAGTTTCTAATTTAAAGTGTTCAATAAAGTATTCCAGGTTAAAATCAAAATAAAGACCTTCCCCACAACCGGCTGCAATCTGTAGATAATTTACTAGGGATTGATATACTTCTTTAATAGTATCTATCGTAGGATAGCGCTTATTGTTGAGCTGACTTAGCTGTTGGATATCTTTATCATTGTAAACCAATACAGCAAAAGCCTTCTTATCGTCTCGTCCTGCCCTTCCTGCCTCCTGATAATAACTTTCTATGCAATCGGGAACATAAAGGTGTATAACAGCCCGTACGTCGGGTTTATCGATACCCATACCAAAGGCATTAGTAGCAACTATAACCCTAAGTTTGTTATTCATCCATTCCTGTTGCTTTCTGGACCTTTCATCGTTACTTAAACCTGCGTGATAATGATCTGCACTTATATTTTTTAATTGCAAAAGCTGGGCAATATTTTTAGTTTCTGCTCTACTTCTACAATATATTATAGCAGAACCAGGAACATTATTCAATATCTCAAACACCTTTATAGCTTTATCAGGAACATTGAATACAGAATAAGAAAGATTTGGCCTTACAAATGACTGTAAAAATATAGCAGGATTATCTAATTTTAGTTTAGCTATAATATCCTCCTGAACAACCTTAGTAGCAGAGGCTGTAACTGCGAGTATTGGAACTTTGTCGATTAACGTTCTTATTTCGGCAATTGAAATATAGGAAGGCCTAAAATCGTACCCCCATTGTGAAATACAGTGTGCTTCATCTACTGCAATTAATTGAATATTTAGTGCAACTATATATTCTTTAAAGAGCTGGCTTCTTAATCTTTCTGGGGACACATACAAAAACTTATAATTTCCATTAGCTGTATCTATTAAAGTTGTTTGAATGGCTGCATAATTCATGCTATTACTAAGCATAGCTGCATCAATCCCTTTATTTATCAATGCATCTACCTGATCTTTCATTAAAGCAATTAATGGCGTTATAACTAGACATAGTCCTTGTTTCATTAATGCAGGCACCTGATAGCAAATTGTTTTACCTCCACCAGTTGGCAATAATGCCAAAGTATCTTTCCCCGCAAGGACTGCATTAATGATATCTTCCTGCAATCCTTTGAATGATTGATACCCCCAATAAGTTCTTAATGTTGAAATTGCTGATGATAACATTTACTATCTATTTATAACCCTTGAACTTAATTAGTTTTAATAAATTTTATTACTCTTTAAAGTATTGTTTGACTTAGTATTATTATAAAGTTTTGACTCCAAAATACCCTCGTAAAGTTCAATTACAAGTCAAATTACAAAACCTATTTTTCTAAAAAAGCAGCAAGATAATTTATATACATTAACTACCTGACATATACTTATAAAAAAAGAG